>Ga0180217_1000161_pt1 | contig 138879 bp, 64 predicted proteins | sample eDN3rd37CBELigOP_FD_128521 | JGI IMG/M metagenome (GOLD analysis project Ga0180217, IMG submission 128521) | Enriched Organic Plus compost microbial communities from Emeryville, California, USA - eDNA 3rd pass 37_C BE-Lig OP (version 2) (version 2) ... | reverse complement strand
GTCAGTCAGTCAGTCAGTCAGTCAGTCAGTCAGTCAGTCAGTCAGTCAGTCAGTCAGTCAGTCAGTCAGTCAGTCAGTCAGTCAGTCAGTCAGTCAGTCAGTCAGTCAGTCAGTCAGTCAGTCTCGCTCAGCTCGAATTTGAGAAGACTGGCTGGCTGGCTGAGGACTGGGGTCGGACTGGGACCGGACTGGGACCGGACTGGGACCGGACTGGGACCGGACTGGCGTTGCGAAGCACGAGACCTACATATAGTGCATTCTTGCGCAATTTATTGGTAAACATACAATTAAGTTTCAATCACACTGCTTGCGATTGCTATTCCTTCGTGTCACCCACAATTGATTCAATCAACAACTCTGAGCCATCACTACTATAACCATCGTCACAACCCATAATCGACATACCTCGGTTGCGAATATCGGATATCCGATCTGAAGAACTGCCTCCCTGCTGCTGTGAAATGCTAGTCGATGCACCTGGCGCCGAAGAAAGCGCTCGTGCGAGGGATGGCTTTGGGGGCTTGCCTGTAAAGGGGAGAGCCGTTGCGACATTCATACATAAGCGGCGGTAGAATCGCGCGCGGTCCCTCGGATTGATCTGCATCGCACGTGCTGTAGCTCCACCAACTGCAATCGCGGGGCTGGTAGTCTTCATAAAGAATTGACCTAGCCGGGATTGAGTCCTGCCTCCACCAGCACTGCCAGAAGAACCAGAACCCTTCTTCATCTCATCGTCACCCTCGTCGCCCCATCTCACCTGCACACAGTGTTCGTCCATAATCTTCTGTGTGGTAGACCAAGAAAAGCGCACCAGATTCGGGAAGCCGAAAACTGGGTGGATGTTTCGTTCGAGCCACGCCTTCGTGACTTCATCACCAGGGTAACCACTTCCGAATTGTCGTGAGAACGCTCGCGCTGAGTCCTTCGACCGTGGTCTGCCCATGTCGTCATCTTCGTCACCGTAGTAATGATGTGAAACGGTCTGGTCTTGTGACTCTTCTTGGAAAATCCACTCTTCGAGCTCTGCGTCACGTGTAACCTTGGCACAAATGGATGCGGCTGAGACGATGGGGAACAAGCTATCTGCCTTGGACCTAACGGTGACTTTGATCTTGGGGAACAATTCGGAAAGCATTCGCTGGTAGTCCTCTGCGATACCGACTGTATCAACGTAGAGCTCAGTGATATTTACTCCCACACTTAATGCTGCCTCAACCAGGCCAATGGCAGCATTGTGACTTATCTCGTTTAAGCTGACTGGAACCTCACGAAGCATCTTTGCAGAGAGTTCCTGGGAAGAGATGGAATCAATCATCCAGCCCATGAAGGAGCAGCTCTTAATCTTGGCGAAGAGCGCTCGTCGCTCATTCTCATTGAGTTGCTTGGAGTCTGCGAAACCCATGGCCTGGATGTCTTTGAGCTTTGTAATGGGTGCGTAGCACGCACCATAGACCATAGCACCCAGGACTGGTCCGCGGCCTGCCTCGTCAATGCCCATCATGCAAGGCGTGTCCTTGGGGAAGACTCGGAACGCGCCCGCGAGCTTGCGTCCGTTGGAGATGATCGGGTGGGTTGCCACTGTATCCGACTCCAAGGCAGACGCTGCGGCGGCAGCAGCAGTCATTGAACTGGCCATAGCGTGGGTGCAGAGGCTCTACTTCCTAATAGGTTTTGGTGCAGTGACTGATGTTGATGACTGCGCACTGCTAACTGTGACTCAGTGCCTCAACAGACAGGTTGACCGCACTAGGCAAAGCGGATGGATCCGGGTTGTGCTGCTAAGTGTAAGCAGTATGTTAGACTGATCCTAGCTCTGTTAAGTTAGAATACAATTATTTCCGGTGAGACACTGCCGTGTGTGGCGAGTTAATCGACACCTTTCAACTGTCGCAGCTCACTGCAAAAGCGCGCGAAATTTTGGCAGGACAGTGGCGGCGGGAATTGCGTCAGACTCTGGGATGGGGAAAACGCCCTAATATTCCGAAAATGTGATAGACCTCTTCACCTCAGGCTGGGAGGCGGCTGTAAATATGATTTACCCCCAATGTCGTGTGGACACGAGATATGTTCGGTGAATCGAAGCTGGTCTTACGTTTCAAATTTCCGGGCCAGGACGGATAGGGATGTGAGAAACCGTTGTTCGTTCAACACTCTTTAGTGATGAAAATGCGAGTATTATCTATGTGTGCTAGGTATAAAACGTGGTCTAATGAATATTTCAAACATTTAACTATTGAACACACCTTCTAGAATGTCAAGCCACCAGACCTCCTTGGTCAGGTATGACACTCCTATCCAGGTTAGCACGAAAGATCCCCGTGCTAAGGTAAGTTTTGGGGCTCAACCTCCCGTGTCAGCACGCCTACGCACTGTACGCCGCTGCCACATCATAGAGCCATGCTTTCTCTAGCCGCCCTCAATCACACTCATGTGTGACCTTCGCCCCAATCCGCATTTGATTCTAGGGTCGAGACAAGTCCAAGTCGACACCCACCGAAGACATCCTGAACTCGATCCTCCCGCCGCGTGAGTGGACCGCAGACGGCCAGCTGTGGGTTCAGTATGTCTCCAGCACACCTGCCACTCGCAGCGATGTGCTGTACCTCCAGGAGCAGCTTGATCTGCGCCTTCAGCAGCGACAGGTACGTCTTTCTATCGATCTCGAGGTAATTGCGATCGGTCTGAACCGTGTATACGAGTGCCCTTCGCTCATACTGCGAATCATCACCCCACGGGAACTTGCTCTGCGCTTTATCTAGGCTCGTGAGACCGGTATCTGCCCCATCCGAGAAGACCTCTATGCACAATGCTTCGACGAACTGATTCGTCAGGTAACGATCAACTGCAACGAGCGAGGCCTACTCTTGCTTCGAGTCCGTGACGAGATCCGCATGACTATTGCATACTATCAGACTCTATACGACAGCTGCATCGCCTATGGCATGCGCATGGCTCTCCGCGCTGAGCAGCGCCGCTTGGATATGCAGAAGAAAATTAAGCAGCTGGAGAGCGAAGTATCAGAGTTGACTCGCACACTAGCCGAGTACAAGCAAGGCTGTGAACGAGCCGAGGCACAAGAAGCAGAGCGCCGAGCAGCTGCAGCTGAGGACTACCGACTGCGAATAGAGGCGCAGCGCAAGAAGAACGCTGAACTCCGTGCTCAGCTCGAGGCTCTACTTTCAGTTCCCAACACGGCACCTGTCCCTGCAACTTTGGATGTTCAATAAGACAACTGTAGCTAAGAAGGTGCAAGAGATGAAGTCTGCAGCAGGAGGAGAAAGCGTTGACATGTGCTACGCCGTGAACATTCAGGTCTGTATGTAGCCAATTACCTCTTCTATGTACGCACGGGGTTGCCGACTACAGCCTGGTAGGTTCGACCCTGGGCTGTTGCAACCAAGTGCAGTGTACTATATTGAAACCCATTACGTTCACAACAAAACCCTAAATAGATTCATCATAAACAATTGCGTGTACTGTATTTCAATGGCTTGCTAGCTGTACATGGAGGGAAATTGAAGGGGAGAGTGGGGCAGTACGAACGTTTAGGTCCCGTTTGGATTGATCATTGATTCGAGTCCGCTGTGGCCGCGTCGCTACTGCTCGCGGATACAGATGCCACGGACTCATCCAATCGGACATGCTTGGTTGCCGGCTCCGACCCATCTGCTCCGGTGGCTGCGACTGCCGAAGACTCGGCTGCTGACGCTCCGGCGTCTTGTTTCGCGGCTGACTCCTTCGCGGCACGCTTTCTGCTGCTCTTTTCCTTGCCCTCACCACCCTGTCGCTGACCCTGCTTGTCGCGCTGAGTACCATCCTTATCCTTGTCCTGCCTCAGGCTCTGCAAGTGCTCAAAGAGAGGTTCAAGGAGTGCATCGAAGCCAATCGATTCAACAGCAGCCATGACATGGTCACCTGTGATGAACGGACGCTTGGCAACCTTGGCCTCGTGCTGTGCCGTAACGGTCAGATACACGATAAACGTGTTCACAAGTCGCGTGAGGTCGTTTCGCGCGTCAAACGAGATCGAGACATTATCTGGGAGAGCTTGGCGCATTGCACGGCCCAAAGCGCCGGGTGTGACTTGGAAGTCCATGTTTAAAGTAGTTATTAGGGTATCCTGGGTATGCTCAACTGTTCTGTATACTTATCAGGCAAGTCGCACCAGCGATACACCCTATTTTACACCTCGCGAAAGTTTGCTCGAACTGAGTCAGTTCTCCTTTCCTAAGGCGGGTAGATTTGGTTCCACTGCATGCACGCACTAGTCGCACGCCGCACGCCGGTAGACCTGCGAGCCGAGGATCTTCAATGATGAACTGAGATGTTCTCTATTTGTAACCTTAGTTGCTTCACAACTATGTTATGAATGGTGTGAGAGGATAAGATTAAGGATTAAAATACATTACCTTTCCAAAGCTAACTGACTAACCTAAGTCGAAACTTGGTGATACTTGGGGCGTTTTGGGCCCTAGTACGTGTTTTTAAACGCTCTGATACACGCGCACGCACGCGCCCACACACGCCCACACACGCACGATGACGCACGAGTTAATCGATCTGGGCTGTGTACATTGCAGCTGGGCGCGTGGTTGTGTGTGTGTGGTTGTGTGTGTGGTTGTGTCAGTGTGTACTCGCATAGCAATAGCATTCATTCATTCGCGCCCTCCATAGCGCCTTGGCATGATGAGATGAACCTTAAGCTCTGGTTCATACCGTCAGTCAAGAAGATCCATTTCCTTTTCCTTGTTCGTGAATCTCTCGACGAAGTACTCTCTACTGCTCAGCCAGAGTCAGTCAAGAGTGGGAACGAGACGTTGTCCGTGATACTCCACCACTCGACTTGTTGCTTATGCCTTGATCTTCTTAAGAGACTCCTCAATAGCCTTGGACAATGCAGTGAACTCGCCAGTCTTGTCCTCAGTAGCACCAACCAAAGCGATAGCTTCGTCGAGGACGGAAGCGCGGACCTTGGCAGACTTGATAGCCTCCATGACGTCTGCGATAGCCTTGGCGCGGATAGCCTCGCGCTGCTGGTTAGCAGCCTCCTCCTCAGCAAGCTTGATTGCCTGGAGTCGCTGAACGATGGAGTCGCGGAAGGTAGCACGCTGAGTGAGGTCACGTGCCTTGGCGACAGCAATGTTGGCCTCGGTGAAAGCGGCGTTGGCCTCAGCGATGACCTTGGGGGTGTTGATCACAGCCTGGCAGCTGTCGAGCTGTGCCTTGTAGATCTCGCGCTCAGCCTTGAAGACGGAGTTGATCTCGTCAACAAGCTTAGCACGCTCCTCAGTGACGAAAGCGTTGACCTTGTCTGCACCAAGGACGTATGCGATGAAAGTGAGGATGCAGAAGTCGGCAGCGACAACAAACTCAGTGTTGATCATGAAGATCTCCTTGGAGAGAAGGATCGCAGAGCCGAGACCAATGAAGGGGTACCAGCCGTGCTCCTTGATGATCTGCTTCAAGCCGCCGAAGAAGGTCTGCTCAGCAGGGAGAGCGGTGGAAGCAACATACTCTAGATTGAGGTAAGGACGATAATATGTCGTGGAGAAATGGTGAGCAATGAGTCGGTGGGATCGAGTAGAGGCTATGGTGACGCTGATTAGCTTCCACACATGTGATGCGCATGATGACAAGCCCAGGTGTTAGTGTCGTGGTTCGAAATTGGCTGCGGCGCGTCGGGTTACGCTCCGCTGATCGTAGCCAATCCGGGAGTGCCAACGTTCAGTAGTAAATCCATCGGATACTACGTGGGGTGCTCTATCCTCAGACACTGTCCGGTCGGCGTGCTCGCCGAACTAATCGCACACCACGTCACTAACAGGTACTTGCCTCACGGTCATCCACATGTCACAGCGCGATAAAGCTGTTCTCGGGGGATTAGGGATCCCCCGGAATGGATCTACACTGCTATAGATGGAACAAATGGAGGGTATGGATTACGCCTCGTGCGGGATACGTACGGTCCATGGCCTTGGTGACCTGCTCCGCGCTGGGGAACGCGGGGAGCGCGGGGAAAGGCTTGCCCTCAGTGAGGTCGACCTTTGCGCAGGCCGAAGTCGTTGTGAGGCTAGGTGTAAGTGGATAAGGGTGATATGAAGATACGGGGGATGAGTGTCGGTATCGAATGCACGGAGTGGCACAGCGATATAATACCTCGCAGGGCATCAAAGCGGGGCGCAAAGTGATGGGAAAAAGCAGTCCGTTTCGAATGTGGTGTTAGGTATAAAACCAAACTTTTGAGCATATTGCCAGAGTACTTACCGAACGTTCTTGAGCGCAGCGGGCAGCGCGTTTGTGGACTGAGCAAACTTGACAGTCGAACGTGCGAGACGTGAAAGCATGGCTGCGAAATAACACTAAAATCGAGCGTGTTTCGATCGACAGTTTGATCTCGAAAAATGGGGGAAATTCGGAAAAATCCCGGAAATTCCCTGCTTGGAACTTGCTGGTTTAGCCTGATGCGGCTATAAAAAATCACGAAAATTCCACTGCATTTTTCGGCATTTTTTTCAAGCCTCTCCGGAACCAGTCTGCTTCCACAGGACCCTTTCTCATTCATATCTTGCCCCGGTAGGACTGGCGCGGAGCACACTGGTCTTCCAGCTCGAGAAAGAACTTTACCAGGCTTGCGACGCCTCCATCTCGATGATATCCTACCTTTACGTCCCAAGAAAGGATCCATGAGTTTGGACGCCGCAGCCCGGCGGATAGAATCATCTTCGGCCGCGTTCCAGGGACAGGGGTGTCGGAATACTTTGAATTCTCACTCCATCCACATTGACTTTGCTGCTGACCAGCGCACTTGGCAAACTGTCACTGCTGTAATTACTACGCCAGAATACCCTTCTTAGTCAGCTGTATTGATAGCATCTCCTGGATCCGCCCCACTCGTACGTGTTCTTCCACTACGAGAGGAGTTCTCACTCGACCTGAGAAAGAGCCAGTCTAACGGCAACCTACATCGGCCATTTGACTGGCAAGTCATACCCTACAACACGTTATAATAGCACTGAATAGCACAACTTGTGAGAAGCCACCACATGTCAGTCCGAGAGCGACTCGAGAGCCGCCGGGCTCACGCCCAGGCCCAGGCACAATCGAGAGAAACCGAAGCTCAACCTGCGACTTCGGGTGCTTCCGGCAGCGTGAGCTCCCTCGCAGACCAGTTCGCCGCTGCCTGCGAGCAAGTGAGAAGGTGTACGTGCTGATTCTGTAATGGTTTGCTGAAATGATGTTGCCCTTGATCATGCAGCACCCAGTCTGGTCGGCTGGCGGGTTGCTTGCCCTCGCCTGCACACCGGCTCATCTCACTCTTGACCAATCAACCTGCCCTTCTCTGAATGTATAGCAATCATTTCCGAAATCGAGCCCCTGAAAACAATCGCTGATCGTGATGCGGCACGCGACGAAATCAACTCCAAGCTCTTGGAGATGCGTGGAAGGGTTCTGAAACAGCAGCAAGAGCTGGCCCGACTTTCACTCACGCTCCCACTTTTCACTCGTAGACAGGCTACTGATGTACGTTCACTTGCAAGTGGTTTGGAATTCCCCTGGGTAAGCAAACGGGAGGGCTCCCGCACGAAGAGAAGATTGCAGCTCATCAACCTTCTCCACCCACTCACCCTTATCTAGACTCTCAATGCCACTTTGGCCGCAATTGAACGGGCACGAAACAGTTTGCTTGAAGTTGGACGATTCCGTTTCATCCGCCGACCCACTCCGGCCGCGCAGGAAGCGAAGGGGTCTGGGGTTAGCAGTGAGTCTTCTGCCAGTAGCACATCGAAATCTGAGGTCAAATCAAACGTTGTGGTCTCGCCTACAATTGCGAACATCACTCGAAAGATTGTATACTACGTTGAACCTTCTCGCATCCCTCAACTTGTAAAGGAGACTTGCGGAGTCGAGCTGAGTGAAGGAGAGGCCACTCGGATTTACCGAGGGACTGCGCGTACAGGAAGCGGCGTCCCAGCCTGGGTCAAGAAGTACTTATTTGACAGTGAAAGTGGTGCTACAATGTCAGACGTAGACATTGCTGCATGCGAGTTCCCCATCGAAATCCATCCTAGTACCGAGATTGGCACAGACATCTGGGTTTCCGCGCTAGATACTGCCATTTTGATCATCCTCGCGCCACTGAACGCAGTCCGAGCCAACCTTCTCCGCAACTCAGTTGTTATCCTGGGCCCGGTGGGTGGTAGTGTACACATCGAAGAGGCAGTGAACTCGGCTGTGGTCGTTGCATGCCGTCAGATTCGTATCCACTTGGCACGTCGGGTCGACTTCATGTTGTCGACGATGTCGCGGCCCATTATCGAGCACAGTGGACCGACCAGCTTTGCTCCATATCCCTTGCGATACCCGGGTCTGTCACAAGATGTAGAACAAACCAAGATTTTTATCACACCCGCTCCGTCAGACTTCTCAACCTTTATCGCTCCCGAGTCGTTCGATGAGATAACAACCACGCCAGGAAGTGCCGGTCCAGTGTCCAGCACCGACGACGATGCCGACGAAGGCGACTGGCAGAAAGTCGATGACTTCAATTGGCTGCGTCAGACACAGAGTCCAAACTGGTGCATCGTACCAAAGGACCAGAGGTTGAAGTGGGTTCATTTGCCACGAGCGTTGTAAATGTCTTGAGGTATACATCGTTGAAAGCGATGGTGAAGTAGATCAATCAATACAACTTAGAGGTACTCTCGTTGTGTAGTTTTGTGCCATGTCAAAGCGTCCAACAGGCAATCAGTCGCCTCTTGAGCACCCAACGCCAGCCGGAATCCCAGTCCAGTTCGCCTTCAGCTTTTTTTCAAACCCAGCAGGCAGGAAATTTTGCTCCGGAAGCCGGACACTTTGCGTGAGGATTGCGTGCCTGCGGCCGAGTGCCGGGCCACACCGAGTGCCTTGTATGTTTCTTCAACTCCAGGTGTGTGTTTACACCTCCATCCTGTAACGACTTAACCACCAATTCACACTCAAACATCCCCACAAAAGATATCAAACCCCTCTCACCCTGAATCTCATCTGGCCTGTTCTGCTGGTTTCTAACCCCAATACGCGGCGTGGTTGTATTTCTGACCCATCTAGCGCAAGCGCCAGTGTGCATCGCTCGACCATGTCCACGGCTTCCCGGCGGTCTGCCGATCCAAGCGCGGATATCGCTCAGAGGTACGTTCCCAAAGATGAGATCTTTCGTTACTCGCGCCTGCATCAGGCGCTGTTGGTACTTGAGCGGTGTGAAAGGTTGTATTTGTAGCGTGGCATATGGCCTTACTGCGGTGTAAATGGCAACTCTACACTCATATCTAGCCCCGAATCGAGCTTTCATGAGGAGGATTATGACGAGGACGACGCCTCGGAGAATGACGAGCACTCGCGAAGCGATTCCCAGCTCTCCTCAGTCCCGATAGCGTTCAGTGACATGACGAATGAGGACGCAGACGAGGAACTGAAGGTACAGACAACCTTCCCTCACATCAACGACGCGGCCGGTTTTGAGCCTAATCCCGAAATCGGAGCGTTCCTCAGCACCGTACCGGTTCTCCGATCGCTGACGGAGGTCGAGTGTAACATTCTGGGTGGAGCCATGGTAGAGCAGAAGTACGCTCCGAACGACGTGATCATCAAGCAGGACTCCGTAGGTGATGGATTCTACATCCTCAAGAGCGGCACGGCGCGGGTTCGGTATACTGACCCCAAGACAAAGCAGGTCAAAGATATCGAGAACATGACGGCGCGCGACTACTTCGGTGAGGCGGCACTCTTGAACAATGCTGCACGTGGTGCCAGTGTCGTCGCAATGGAGCCGTGCGTTGCATTGTTCCTACATCGAGACTATTTCCAGCGTCTGTTCACGATGCCAGACGGTAGTGTAAGCATTCAGTTCGCAAAGCGTAAGGCCGTGAGTGGAGGCTCGCTGCCACCTTCAGGCAGCGCAACAAACAACAGAAAATCATTTTCCCTATTCGGAAAGAGCTCCAAGTCTGCAGACGCGTCTACTGCTGCTCCAGTTGCATCATCCACCACCGCACCCAGCACAACAGCAGTTGCAGGCGGCACCCAGCCAGCAGCGGCGACCTCGCCTAACCCAGAAACACCTGTCATCCCTCCACGCCAAAGTGTAGAGATTCGACAGCCTCTTGATCCCGATCGCACCAAAACGTCCAAGGTGCAAGCATTACTGTTTAATGCGCTTAAGGGGCATGTCCTCCTCGCTGGAATGGAAGACGCCCACAAAGAGAAAATCATCGAGCAAATGTGGCGGACGAAGGTCCCCGCTGGAACAACCGTTATCGAACAGGGTGAACTCGGTGACAACTTCTATGTTCTTGAAAAGGGCAAGCTCGATGTGTTGATTCGAACCCCCGATGGTAAGGGTCAGAAGAAGGTGGGTACACTATCTAAGGCCGGTACATGCTTTGGTGAACTCGCGCTCATGTATGACACACCTCGCGCGGCAACCATTGTGGCGACGTCGAAATCAACGCTGTGGGTGCTGGACCGAATCACGTTCAGGAGAATTTTGCGCAATGTCAGTGAAGTCAAGCTGAAGCAGTATGAAACTTTCTTAAGCAGAGTTCCACTCTTGGCACCCCTGTCAAACTCAGAGCGTAGCAAAGTCGCGGAGGCTCTCGAAACGCTAACGTTCAAGGATGGTGATGTGATTGTAACCGAAGGTGAACGTGGTGACAGTATGTTTTTCATTGCCTCCGGCACCGTGTCAGTGACGAAAAAGGTCGATGGGAGTGTAATTGAAGTGAACCGTTTGGGTGAAGGGGACTATTTCGGTGAGCGCTGCTTGTTGAACTCCGAGGCTAATATCCTCACAGCCGTCACTTATGCAGCAGCGAGTCTCGACTCCGCAGCTGCCGCTGGCTCAGCTGCTAATTCACCTGCCTCAGGCACTGGAAGGACCCTCGCAAGTCCTACCAGCGTAGCCAGTACTACGGTCATCTCTCCAGTTACCAGTCCAACTGCAGCATCCTCCTCGACCTCAGCGACGTCCTCTTCGTCCCACAACAGTTTGTGGAACGTTATTGACCAAAATGGCATTCGCACAGCCACAGTCCGCGCAATGGGGCGAGTCGAGGTTGCCAAACTTGATCGATATGCGTTCCAGTTGTTGCTTGGTCCAGTAAACTTGCAGCTACAACGAAGACAAGATGATTATCAGCGAAACGAAGGCGATGCGCTCGCCCGTCGGGCATCTGCAACAACCACTGCTATTGCAGCCGCGAGCGAGGGTCTATCGACTCCTGAAAGCGAAGGCGAAGAACAGAAGGCCACTGCTCTTGAGAACCGGCCAAGCTCGTTGCAAGGTAGGCGCTACAACCTCGATGAGTTCAATGTTCTTGGGTTCCTAGGCAAAGGTGGATATGGTCATGTTGAGCTTGTAGAACACAAGGTAACCAAAGAGACCTTCGCTCTGAAGACCCTTTATCGTTCCCACATCGTTAAGACGAAATCGCAGAACAACGTCCTCAATGAGAAGAGCATGCTGATGCGGATGGACTCGCCCTACATTATTAGGTGTTACGAGACCTATAAGGATGAGTACCGGCTTTATTTCCTACTTGAACCCGCACTGGGAGGCGAGCTGTACACTCTGCTCCGCATGCGTACTGTGTTCAATGACAAGACGGCCAAGTTCTATGCCGCGTCGGTCGTTTTGGCCCTGCAGGAAATCCATCGTCATGATGTCGTGTATCGCGATCTGAAGCCCGAGAACCTTCTCTTGGACGCAGAGGGTTATATCAAAGTCACCGACTTCGGTTTGTCCAAGTACATACCGGAAGGCCGCACTTTTACCATCTGTGGCACACCACACTACCTTGCACCCGAAATCATCGCTGGTGCGGGACACAACAAAGCAGTTGACTTCTGGTGCCTCGGTGTACTTATTTACGAAATGTTGACTGGTCACCCGCCCTTCTACCGAGAAAAAGAGCGTGCTGATCCCCTCAAGCTGTACCGTCGGATCTCTGCCGGTGATTATCAGTACAAGCCTGAGATTTCGGAGGATGCTTGGAATCTTATTTCCAACCTGCTTGTAGTTCGTCCTAGTGGCCGACTAGGGATCGGGCAAGGTGGTTTTGAGCGTCTGAAGAAGCACCCGTGGTTCAACACGATTGATTGGGGTCAGCTCCAGGCACGTAAACTCCGTGCGCCCATCATTCCATATATCAAGGCAGAAACCGACTTGCATAACTTCAAAAAACCCACGTCCAACTACTATCGCCCACTAGAACCCCTTCCCCCTGAAGAACAAGGATGGGACGCAATGTTCTAACTAACTCTTTCTCTTGCGCATATTTGTTATTGTCGTTGATGTTGTGGTTGCACGGATGATGATGTCCAGTTATGTTGGTTATCCCTCAGATTCTACGCGTTAATTTCCGAACTCAGCTATCGACGTGGTCAACTCTGCACCCTTGCATTGGGGCACTTCATTTACTTCTTCGCGGCAATGTGTCTTTGTATTGTTATATACCCCTCCTTTTCGTTTCATCGCAGAGAGGCTCCCAGCCTCCTCCTCCTCCTCTTCCAGATCCACCCGCAACCGATTCACGATTAAGTTGATTCTCGTACTCGCTTTTGCAGGTCGTGCCAATTTTCGCCGATTCCCCGATTACTATAGCCTTGTCCTAATACCTACTAAGATGTCAACCGCTTCAATCCAGTCTGAACGTGCCATACCCATCACTGGCTTTGCTCTGTTTTTGAGATTGTTGTGCCAATTGTATTTCCGTTTACCCCCCTTTTGCTAAATTCAATCCTACTCCATTCATTTGTATTTATCGTATCCATTTGCGAAACTGGCAAGTACCTCAGCTCTCTGCGCAGCCCTTAGTAAACGCCGCGCGCATGCAGCTGGGAATAGTAATGACACTGAATATCTTTCTGAGATTCATCCTCTCCGTCATGACTCGGTATGCGCTTTCGTGCAAATTTGCAGGTCTCCTGGCATTTCGGGAATGTCATGAAAAGATCCGCTGTTGAGTACCTCTGCATTGATCTCTTCACTTTGACCGCCAAAAATACACGTGCGTCGTAGTTCTGTATCGACTTGCTTGTTGCCAGGAACAAGAACAAATTGGCATGAGGTATTGCACAGGGGCGTCAAGTTAACACAGCCTCTACCATGAATCCTTCTGCTTGCGTAGGTCAGCGAAGCGTTCAACGGAGCTTGCACGCATGAAGACATTCGTTGCCAATTCGTCGCGAATCGACGAAGGCAAGGAGGGTGTACCAGCTGGAAGCGATGACACCCAATCCAGTTTAGCCTTGAGTATAGCGTTGTCGGGCTCAGCTGCGGCCAGACCGAACGCAAGGTTAGATTTTGTGTACTCATGACCGGCGTAAACGAGTGTGCTTTCCGGAAGAGTACCGAGCTTCTTGGTCAAGTTTTCATGCATTTCAGCTGCAGTGCCCTCGAACAGACGTCCACAGCCACCAGCGAAGAGGGTATCACCGGAAAAGACTGCAGTTGCGAAGTCCTCGGCCTTTACTTCAGCGTCTTCGTTGGGTGCAATGTAATAGCAAGTATGTCCTCGGGTGTGGCAAGGTGTGTGGATCGCACGGATGGTCAAGCCTCCGAACTTGATCTCCTGGCCATGGGTCACCTGCAGACTGCAAGCAGGAATCTTGTCATCAGCGCCTCCCACGACGACATGCTCACCAGAGCCTTCCTTAGCAAGAATACCGGCCAGTTTGTCATTGCCACCTGCATGGTCCCAATGGTAGTGGGTCGTGAGCACGTACTTGATCGCAGCAGGCTTCAGGCCAAGCTTAGACTCGAGTGCGGAGAGGACCTTGTCTGGTTCAACTGGGTCAACTACGGCGACTTGCTGTGACTTTTTGTCGTAAATGATATATGAGTAATTGTCCTTGAGACATGGGACAATGGTCACAGAGAAGGGAGCTGACTCAGGCAAACGAGGCTGGACGTATTCAGTTGACATGGCTTGTTTGTTGCTGATTCTGTTGGTCGAGAGTTGACGAGTGTGCTGGTGGGTTGCAATAAGGTCGCGGTGGATCGTGTGAGCAAGGAGGGCTGGTACTGCGGCAGATGCGGCGACTGCTGCGGTTGTTGCTACTGGTGGGGCGGGTGGTGCTGCGGATGCCAGTACTGCGCGAGAGGTGAGTTGAGCGATGAACCGGTTGAATCGATGAATGTTGTCGCACTGTGTGGTTGGGCGTACGAGTCATGGAAGGGACAAGTGAACGTGAGGGCAGGCTAGCAGTGCAAAACCAACTTGAGGCACTCGGCGAACGGGACTCGCTCACGGCGCTATACACATGTTTCAGAGACAAGCGAGGGCTCTAGGCCACACGCGTACACTCGTGTGCGAGTTGACCGGATATATCCCAGTTTTCGTGTCAGTTGAATCGACAAAACGCTAGATCCAAGTTGGAGACATAGTTACGTCAAGTCAGCACTCGCACACAGTGTCGAGATCCATGCGAAACGGCCCACCTGAAGATTGTATCTATCAAGGCCGACGGTCGCTGCTTTTCACTTGTGATTCCTGGCTAGCTTTGAGTAGCTTTGCAGAATTGCGGTCTGAGACGATGATATGATTTTCAGTCTGGTGTGGCGTGACAAGCCCAAATGCTGTCTCTCTGACGCACCTCTCAACTACATGCAAACACGCAAAAGATCTCTTCGAGACTGAAAAGGATTCCGGGTTTTCTCTTACTTCCCACCAAAACAGGGGTGATATGCCGAAAATAAATCCAAATATGTCATCTCCTGTCACTGCAAAATATAATTCTCCTAAGTTCTTCCTAAGTTTACACTGCGAACCCGGCTAAACCCCGCCTCACCTCCAGACTCAAACACGTTTTCCCCAAATCTTAGCCGGCAAGTGGGCTGCAATTTCGGTCGCGGATCGAGGCAAGCGCGGGGGGTCTGGCGCTGAAAAATCGCGAACAGGCTTTACAGGGATTAAATAATCCACCTAGATCCGCTGAGTGCCGCACTCATGTACATGGTGTGTCCGTGGTGTTGCCTCCAGCTTGCTTGCACTTACGCCAGCCCCGGGGGTGCGGGAATAACAGGAGCAGGGGTGCTGGAATACCAAAAAGGCCGTTTAATGGCACGAAAAAATTGGGAAAAACCGGGAAAATTGGGGTTGGAAAGGTCATTGCGAGTAATGATTATAATCGTAAAATGTACGCGTTACGATTAAAATCACTACGTGTATCAGGTCTTAAACGATGTGTACAGAGTTTAAGATTTGATAGCACTGTAAATAGTGCTGCAACACTCAAGACTTGGACACGTAATATGGCCACAACGCAAGAAACGCCGAATGCCGATTCCTCGAAACAACACTCTGCGTCCAATGCGGCCACACCGATCACGACCAAGGGCAAGAGTAAGACACCTGCACCCTTAATGTATGAGGATGCACAGGGCCCGCCCATGTTCAAAGAAGAGAATGGCGGTGTCTACCTCCGGGCCTACTTCCCCAACGATACGAGGACTCTGGGGCAGGACCTTAGCTCGGAACAAGTGCAGCAGATGATCATCCCGCTTCCGGAGCGCATCCCTGTGAACCGTAATGACACCCTCTACACCTACACCAAGCGCGTCCACAAGGCGTCCGTCCGAACTCTGCGCTCCATTTTCCGCGCACAGCTCGCACTCCGAGAACAGGCTGAGAAGGAGCGTGCGGAGCGCGAAGTCGCTATGATCCTCGAGCGCAAGAAGGCTCTCGCAGAGTGGAAGGCCGCACGTCGTGAGCGCGCCCAGAAGAAGGAGGCTATGAACCGTCACAAGCAGGCTATCGAGATTACTAAAAAGCACGAAGAGGGTATGAAGAAGCGCCGTGCTCTCGAGGAGGCTATTGCAGAGCGTCAGCGCCGTATTCTTTTGGCGCTCGTTGAGGAACGCCGCAAGCACTGGATTCTCAACCCCGACACCGACATCCGCCCAGACATTTTCGAGCGCACTGTTGCTCCTGCTGGCTGGTGGCCCGAGTACGACGCTGCCGCCAATCCTCACCACGCGATGGCAATGGCCGAGCGCGAGGCTATGAACACCTTCATCACCTCAGGCCTGGGTGACGTTTCTTCCGGCTCGGCTCCTAAGCCACAGCACACCTTGAAGGACTACATGCCCCAGAACGAGGAGGAAGAGGCCCTGGTTGAGCTCGAGAACGCCACAACTGAGGTTGTTGACTACTTCGCTCGCCGTGCGCTCCACACTGACAAACCCGTCTTGCCCAGCGTCGAGCTTCGCGAAAAGGTTCATGCTGCTATTGAGGCTAGCCGCAAGTCTGGCAAGGCTGTGTCGCTTGATGAAGTCATCCAGTCCATCACCAAGAGCATGGTTGATGATGTCGTGCCAGGTGACGAAGACGACGCGTTCGATGATCTTCTCGCTGAGCTCGATGATCTCGAGAGCCAAGGTAAGCTTCTTGTTGACCCTCAAATTACCAAGACTCCCCTGCCACACGTCGCTTCACCCGTGCCAGGCCTTGCCGAGGGATCCGCTTTGGTTACACCCGAGACGCCCGATTCTGTCCTTCCCGTTGGTGGCGAAGGTACTCTCTTGTCGACTGCGGCCGAGCCAGATGCCGGTGTGCCCGATGACGTCGCTCAGGTCGAGTCACGTGTTCGATCCTTGTCCATGGAGGAGCGTGCCAAGCTCCAGGCCAAGCTACCGCTGCCAATCGATGAGATTATCTCTCGTCGCAAGCGCGCGCAGCAGCAGTTTGTTGAGGCCCGCGATGAGCTTACCGTTCTCTACTCCGGTATGTTCGATCCCGAGCTCGTCGCAGCTACTCGACGCGAACTCAGCGCAATTCAGGCCGAGCTCCTCGAACTCCGCATTTTGCAGCACACCGATCCCGAGGCATTCAAGGCGAAGATTGCATCACATCCCGGCTTTACACAACAAGAAATTGAGCTTGTACAACGTTATGAGCGTGCCGTTCGTCGAGCGCTTCGCAAGCGTGATCCATTCCATGTGGATGAAATCGACGTTGAGATTGCTAAGAAGGGCTACCCACGTCACGAGCTTGCAGAGGCCGTGTTGGACGCAAGTCAGCGTGAAGTCGGTGGTACTGCACGCCTTCCCGAACAGCTTGCTGTTCACTCCAAGGTGAGCGAGTTCCGCAACATCAAGCCTATGCCTACGCACGAAGAGTTCATCATGTCTATTGTCGAGAAGATGCCCATCGCTAAGGCACTGCGCGATGCAGGTAAGGAGGTTACTTATGAGAATGTCATTAACTCTAGCCTCGCTATGCAGAAGCACCAAGAGGCGTGGGATCATGCTCGCGTGTTGAACAACGCGTTCTATGAGAAGGCACGCATTCTTAAGTCGAAGGCCGAATACTATGCTGCTCGACCCGATTACAACTCTATTCGCATGCTCGAGCTCCTTGTACCTGAACAGATGCTACCGTTCTCTCGCAAGGCAGATGCTGAGCGCCTTGATCTCGTCACGCGGCGCGGCAGTGCGACCATCTCAGCAGAGGCACCCATCCGCCTCTACGAGAAGGGCCCTGCATTCGAGGATATCAATGAGCAAGATCGTGCCGAGGACGAGGCCGCTGTGGAGAAGATCACTAAGGCGGTGTCGGGAGAGACCGTTGTTGATGATGTGGTTCGAGATGCTCGCGTCTTCGGTCAGATCGCACCTGCAATTACCTCCCTTACCCTTGGCCAGTCCGACGTTCTCAACAAGGAGATGCCTTCTACGGTTCAGGTCGCACGTGACCTGCTTGCCGTAAAGCACGCCGCACGTATTGAGGCTGAGGAATACGCCAAGAGCAAGCGCCGAGGCTTCGATGATGAGGAGGAGGAAGAGGACCTCGATGATCTTGAGGATGGTGAGCTCGCAGCAGGTGGCAAGCGCCGAGGCAGTCGAAGAATGGATGACTTCAGTTCAGGCGAGGAGCAGATTGGCTCAGAGCACTATTCGGATGCCGAGACAGCAGTTTCCACAGGTGGTGGCCGACAGCGAGATGTAATTATCGATAAGGATGGTAACGAAATTCTTTCACGTCGTGATTAAGCGTCCGGCTTCCCTCCGCAGTTAGTATATTAGGACCTACCGTGTTCCGCATCCTTGTGTAAATATTAGCTTGTCTATCTCTTCACCTACTCAACCCGGTACAAGAACACCCCAAACCAAGCAGTACCCCATCACCACCCGACTACATTTAGCCACGTACGCACACATGGGCCAACACATGCAACAAGACTCGGTTCGCTGTGTTTACGCAAGTGTCGCTCGGCTAGGATGGTAGGGCTTGATCGCTCGATATCGACACTATCAACCCATATGCACCAGTTACACTACATCATAGGATCATATTCTTTCGTCAGATTCTCCGTAGTCTGAACTCTATTACGTTTTTGTTCTATTCTGGGCCAGTTAGTCTACCGAGATCGAATCAAGAGCGCCGGTTCTAGCCGAATCGCAATACAAAACTACCGTATACGTAGATTAGTTTATGAAAATGTCGCCGTCCCGGGGTCTAGAGTTCGTTCTCACGATGAAGTTGAGCTGGCAGATCAAGATATGATTCACCTCCACTTATGTTGCTGTGGAGAGTTCGCACATGCTCCATTCTGCGATCCAATTCGCGACGAACCACCAGCTTCTTTGCGAGTAGCCTCCAGCGCGCCAACACGAATCGAGTGCGCTTTTCACGTTTAAGCTTCGCCATAATCTCTTGAAGCTTCCGAGACGCATCTCGAAGCAGCGCAGCATTTTGGGCTTTGACGACGATTCCCTGGAATGTAGGGCGGTTTGATGAGCGATCAAATCCAACGACTGCTGGCGCGAAAGGAATACCAAGCTTGATTGCCGCTTCTTTTGCCAGGTCTTCAGTGACGTGCGCACATCCTGGAGGGACGTGTTCTGGTCGCAAAACTTCCACATTTCCGTATTGGTTGGTCGGTATTCCACCTTGGTTGACCATTTCCTTGGTAATCATTTCGGTTTGCCATGAGCCATACAAAGGCACTTGCTTCGTTTCCGGTTGTTCTCGAACCGGAGTCTCATAAGTCGGTGAGCCTAATGACAAGGCTATTCTCTCTGTCACGCTCGAGGCACTGGTTTCCAGCTCTTCCCAGAAATTTGCCGACGTGTGATCCGCGTACGGGGACGGTCCAGGCGTCGCACGAGCATTGATGTCACTTGCTGCTGCAGCGGCTGCTGCTTCAGTTGCTGCGTCAGTTGACAGTTTATACCGAGCACTAAGTGGCAGGCGACGACCAGCTCGGACGGGGACACTGGCAATGCGGAACGGCTGCTCTCCCTGACGGATCACCTTTCCTTCCCTCAACCATTGCTGTTCTGTCTTCAACTGATGTAGATGCGCACGTGGGTATACCGGGTGTTCTTCATACAGCGGTGCATCATCCTTCCCATCGCTCAGAGGGGTGTTCTGAGGATTCCTGCGAACCAGCGTGGTAATGCGCGTGACAATGAACTCCTCGCCATCCGGATAGATAATCTCGTCTCGCTTGAGGAATTTTGGAGTACAGAGCAGAGGATGGTTCTTCAGATCACCTAGACGTAATCTCTTTAGGCGAGACACGGTGGCACGTAGCTCTTCCACTTGCTGACGCAAGAACTCCGGGTTTTGAACACATCCTTGTGCAGTTACGGTACTGCGTTGTACATCTCGCAGCTTTGATCTTGAAACAGCTTGTACAACTAGCGATTTCTCAACATCTCTCCAGAACGACCATTCTGCAAGACCAAGCTCCACAGGCGCACCGATGTCCAGTAACGTCTCGTCAAGCCATGCACGATCGACTTCCTCAATCGCAGACAATCTGGATCGCGAGGCAGTATCAGTGAGGTGGTATCGCTCCGATACATCAGTAACACAGCTGGGAGGCAGTATCCCTTGTGATTGTGCTGGCGGAATGCTCGGTTGGACTCTACCCCCAAGGGGTTCACATGCGATGACGAGAGGAAATTGAGCCTTTCGTACGGGTTGAAATCTCGGAACATCATTTGACGCCTCTGACCGATCTCGTAGTGTTGTAAATCCAGCACGACGATTCGTCTGTTGGATAAACGCCTCAGCGAACGTCAAGTTTGTCCTAGTTGATGCTTCCTCGCTGTAGTATCGCGCTGCCAGGCAGCCAAGTGCAAGTCTCGGAGAAACCTTCAGATCTAGTCGCTGTAGAGCCGCGCTAGCGGATTCCATCAATGAAAGACTAATACTATCCGGCTCGGCGAGCCGGCCCGCTCTTGCGTATTTTGCAACAATGCTCGCTTTGAGAGCAGTCTTTGCGTATTCCGGGTCGGCTTCAGTGGAGACTGTAACTTCATCAGCCGCAGGCACGAGCTCAATAGTACGCCAGCGTAGCGGGTTGATTCCTTTGGCTAGGCATTGACATTCGCTGAGTACATTCGTTTTCCCGTGAAATGAGTTCTCTTCAAGAATGAATATTGACCTACACACGCCACACAGATTCATTGTGAGTACTTCTACAAATACACGCGGCTGCCATCGTTTAATCCAACTCGATTCCGCCCGAATCAGCTCTTTGGTGAGTTGTGGAAGTTGGGTTCGTAAGTTTCCCTGCAATTCAACCGGAACGTTTTGGTAACCGTATTCCTGCTGTGATGAGGCGGACGACGAAGGATCAGGCATCGATACATCAGGAGGATGTGTATCGCCGCCCTTCATGTCAGGTGCAAATGTACTAAGACTCCCGTGCGAGGATTCTCTGCTGGAATCATCGATAGGAGGGTTTCGAGCCTTGTCCACTACGTGAGGAGCAGGGTTATCACATGCTAGGCACGAGAGGTCCTCAGATGAGTTCTCTAAAGTGCAAACTGAACACACCCACGCCTTGGCATTTTCATCCAACTTCCCTCGCTTTGTTCCCTGGATGCTTTCTTCTGCCTTAACGGTAGGCGATCGCTGTCTCTTACTTGAAAGCCCGCCAACTAAATCTTCCTCACCGTACTGAGGCTCAATTCCCATTTCAGCGTCAAGCTCCATCGCCTTCGCCATCATAAACTGTAGCAAATGATCAAGGTCGTTGCCAAGTTCCGATGGAGGATAATCTCCTCGGATATCATCTTCACTGCGCTGCGTAGAGATGCAATCTTGCCCCACCTCGTCTAATGGCCACCCTTGGGTCCACTTGTTTTTGAGGAGTGCAGCCATAGCGCGATTGCGTTGCTTGCGCTTGAACTGTGGGTTTCCAGCAGCTGGATGAAACAGCAGCAACTCCGCTAGGCGATTCGGGGCGCCGCATCCACACGGCTGAGAAAGGTTAACGCCGAAGGGATTGTCGTAGTCTCCTTTCTCGGACTCACCTTCAATACACCCGCGATTCCAGATTAGCCATCGGTCCTTTCTCCAGAAGGGAGGAAGTGGTAAAGCACTTGGTCGGTGAGGCCCAACCGACTGGACTGGATTACGAAGTGTTCGATGGGCCAGGGACGGTTCGGATTTACCTGAACCGGAGGCTGGCGGTGCTAATGAATGCCCAATCAGCGTTTTATCCGTATTCATATCCACAGAGAAGTAGGCTTCAGCATACTTAGCTAAATTAAACTTGTAGTGTTCAGGTTCTTCCACCAAGGGTACGATCCCTTGTGACGGGAACTCGTTTCCCTCGTTCTCGGACCTGGGATGTGAATACATCTTTTCCGAGTAGCGCAATGGAGCCAGCGGGACTGCAAATACAAGACGAGCGCGTAGTCCGAGTGCTCGCAGGATAGTTAAGAGGATGATTGAGGCATGATGAACACCACCAACTCGGCTTTTGTTATGCATCCATGAATCGACCCTATCCGCAGGGTATGTCATATCGGGATGCAGAAGCGAAGTGCTGTACAATGTCGTTCGTAGTTGCTTTAATAAGCAAGCCTTGATATTCCCGTGTAGAGTCTCAGGTGTGCCCATGCTATAGTTCGCCATTTGCCATGCCCTGACATATTTTCGTGCGACTTTATCTCGCAGCTCCCCATCGTCGACGTCCCCATATATCTCGTCAATTCCCTTGACCACAGGAATATACATTGGAAGGTCTGAGAGAGCGCAAGTCGACCAGAGCTGCGTCCTCGCTTGCAGTGTGGGAGCAGGGCTCTCTACAGCACCAGGAGTCGCTTGGTATCCAGCTGCAGGCGGTGTTGAGATGATGTCCGGATGCCACAATGGGAGAAAAGGAAAGTTGTCTCGACTTTTCTGCGTGCCACTAGCCGCGTTTAGCACTGGATTCGTAGCAGGTGCCAATCCAGCGCGAGTCCTTGCGGATATCATCCAATCGGAGCGTTCCATTTTTTCGCATTGTCGGAGGGCTTGCTGAATAGCAGCGTCAACCGACTTAGGATGCTGCGTTGACTTTAAGGATGATTCGGATGCTGACATTTTCTTTCGCTTAGTCGAAGACAACGAACCAGAGGAGGCCAACATAGTCTCCAGTTCAGCCTCAGCAATAGTGTCAATATCGGATACAACGTGATAAAAGCTGGAAAAACTAGATAAGAGCACGTCCAAAGGCTCGTCATCAGGGAGAGCTTGAGTTAGTGTTTGTGCGAATTCTTCACTCCCTTGGACGTTGGACTGGGCATCTTCGTCAAGAGCAGCCAGATGCGCACGGTGTGAAGCCTGATACGCCCGTGCCACTTGGCGCGCCTGTCTTTGGGCCTGTCGAAGCAAGGTAATCAGATTCGTCGACCCAAATAGATGGCATCCTGCTGAGCGAGGGACAGGGTCGGGAGCAGGTGATAATGATGATGACGACGATGATGATGATGATGATGATGTTGAGAGCGATGATGACACATGACGCAAGTCACTCGCATGCATGGACATTGTTGGCTGTCCTACCCTTTCGTCTTCAGCCATTTGATCTCGATCATCATCGGATGCGGGTTCCATGGTGCATCTGGCCTCGGCGTCATGCTTGAGAAACATGTCTAGAACTTCCTGACGAAACTCAGGGACATCGGCCAAACTTGAGAACAGTTTGATCCGATGTATCCACACAACGCTATGGGCTTGATGCAATGCGTATGCAATGCCTTCCTCTTCAGGAGTTGCTGGGATTCGCTGTGACTTCAAGTTTGCAGGGACCTCTGAGGCCATCTCCCCCTGCACAAATTCATTACCACGTCGCCCGGTCCTAAATGCAGTTAGGCCACTGCGCTGGAGACGTGCGAGGCCACCAACCGCATCCCCTTCATCATTCCCGCGAAAACTCCTCTCCAGGGGTTTTTCAGTGTTCTGTGAGCTACCCTGTTCTGCGATCTGATCTACGCGCACCCCAGGCAGCTCTTGGCAATCGTCTGCGCTGACGACAATATCCTGCTGTAATGCTCGGTTACGGACGTAGCCGAAAAACGCTTCAGAAAGCGCCTGCTCGAGAACCCGATCGTCCTCAGTTCCTTCATTGAGTTGATTTTCATCCGAATTATCATAGGGCTCAGGAGCTTCAAGATCATCTTCGCTTTCGTCCCACTCAATAAGATCTAGTTCCTGATTTTTTTCTTCCTGAGTATCCATATATCGCGGGATTTCAGCATTGCAGGAAATGTACAATAAAGTCCAAAATCCAATTTCATCCACCCCCGCTTGTTCCACATGCACCTCCAGCGGTATATGTCATAGATTAAGCTCACGGAGATTGAGATACGAGCATGAGCCAGCTTTCAAACGAAGAAACCGGCCGTATTCCAGCGACTGGTGGGGCTTCCTGCTTGGACTAACCTTTTTATTCACATATCCAGCACTGGCGATCTGTCACTCTTAATGAAGGTGCAAAGCATCGTGCATAGCGAGCAACATATTGACCAAATCTCAATAAGTCATGTCACTAGTATTCGGCTTCGTCTTCGTCTTCGGAGCCAAACTCTTCGAACTCAGCATCTCCGTACTCATAACTTTCGTTGCTCTTAGAGGGCTCTATCATATCATTCTCAACACATCTTTGGAAAGAAGGGTTAAGCTCTTCGAATCTGCCTAGCAGCAAGGCAGCTTCTGAGTTGTCGTGGAGCCTGCATATCGCTTTCAGCTCGAGGTCCACACATGACACACTTTCAGGCGAGGCGTCCGCTCCTTGCGAGGGAGTGAGATATAGCTTCCAGAGAGCGAAAGCGTCATCGGCACCAATCGTAGCGAATAGAGAGTCATGTGAATTCAGTGACATCGAGCGAATCGCCCCCACGTCTTTGCAGTGTCGCACACACTCCCAACTACTCGTATCCCAAAATCTAATACCGTCCAACGCGCCCGAGATGAGGAAGCGACCGTCTGAGGACCAGGCGAAATCCCTTACTTCGCGAGCATGGTATGTCGATGTTATCTTTGACAGGAGATCTGAGAAATGCCAAATGTGAATGAAATTGGGAGGACCCGTTGCGGCGATTCGAGTGTCATCCGGTGCGAATGAAATTGAGGCCATCGCGGCACTGTGTTCTTGGCAGCCCACTGCGACCCAATTGAATAGGATTTCTTGTGACGAGACGTTCCAGGTGATTATGTCTCCATTACTGCGCGCACCGGATAGCTTCGATCCATCATGTGAAAAGCAGAGCCCGTGTACACGAGTGGAGTGGCTTCTTCTGGCACGTCGACAGGGAGGTAATGCCAGTGTAATCGTAGTATTATGCACAAGATCAAGAATCAGAACACACGGGTCACTGTCGTGTTTGGTCATAGCAAGCATATTACCATCTTGAGACAGTGCGACAGATGGTGCCTTGCCCAGATTGATGTTCACGTCGCGTTCTGCCGTATTCCGGAATGGGGTCAGGTGGGGCTGATGAGATATAGAGTGAGTGGCTGTACATGACGTAGTATCGACGATAACTACCCATGAAAAACCCACACATACAATACGACGTCCATCTTTGGAAACGATGAGCTGACTCGTTGAGGACAATTCGCGAAACGATAGTGGATCTGGCTCCCTTACAGACGCAATGATACGCAAGGTGGCTAGGTTTCTGAGATAAAGTCCTGAGTCGGTTTGACACGCAATGAAGGCTCCCATGGGATCCAGGGACATGTGCACCATGCGCTCACTTGCAATCGAAGTTGGGTCAATGTGGGCTGATAGGGTTGTAGTCCAATTCGCTGAGTTCGCATGGTCGATACTGTCGTATGAGATGAAGCGCTGACCACCCGAGAGGGGCGCAAAAAACGGGCCAAACAGTTGAGGCAACCTCCATATGTTAATACCTCTAAGCTCACAGTGCGTGAAGATGGACTCTGAGTTGACCTCAGGTAAAGAGGCGTCAAAAAGTTGGTTGAGTCCCATAACATTGGGAACCTGCACTACAGGCGTACTTGAAGCAAGATCATAAATCTCGAAACACTTGCCGATGTGAAAGGCCAGGAAGCAGCTGTCCTTGGAGAACTCCATACCACACTGTACGTCGTCGGCTTCGAGCGGTTGCCATTTGTGGATTACTCTTCCCGTGGCACATTCCACGACATGAATGGTGCTGTCTCCGGTGATATACCCCACTTTGCTTCCGTCTAGCGAGAACCGGATAAGACGTGTGATATAGATGGACCATTTGCCTGTGAGTCCTCTTATTTCGGTACCACATGTCTTCCATATGCGCTTTGGTGGCTGGAAGGTAAGATTCCAAAACCAAACGGAGCCGTTTCCTGTGCCCGTGGCGATATGGATACCGTCGGGATGATAAGCAACGGTGTACACGCCGGCTTCATGCGGACCAAGGGTGAACACTAGTTCTCCTGTACTCGCGTTCATGATGCAAGAATACTCACTCATATCTGCAGTCGCAATATACTGTGTATCAGGTGAGTAACTGAGAGACACAACTTCACAACCCTCTCGTAGTGCCGGTAGCCGTCTTTTGACCTCAAGTGTTTGTGTGTCCCAAATCCAAACACCACCTGGTGCGGACTCGGGAGATACACAAGCAAACTCAGACTCGTCTGGGGCAACACAGACTGTGTGCCAAAGCGCCGTCCCGGGATAGGCACGTTTGCAATACTCATCACGGTATGTCGTTGCATGCTTGAGATTGGAGAACTTGAAACTGCAGTTGCGCAGGTCAGTTCCGAAGAATAGTGCCTCAGAAAGATCGGTATGATCAAAGTTACATCTATACAGGATGCCGGTGCTAAAATTGGCATGCGGAATTCGACAGTGACTGAAGTCTCGAAAAGCATGGAGACCTATTGTGGTCAGCCCGCACGTATTTGCATAGCTAATGATGCTTGCCGCGTTACTTGCGGCTACAGCGAGCTTTCGATCCAACTCAGGATCCTCGTCGATTGTGGAACGTGTGCTCCGAATCAATCCTATGTAGTCTTGCAGAATCGAGGAGTGAGTATCTCCTTTGCTCTCAGCAGCGAGTACCTGAGCTTGGTTAAATAGCATGTGTTGATCTTGTGTTATAACCGTGTGACCAAGCGATTCGATCAGGGACAGATAGTCTCGAGGATTGGTGCTGACACACGATTTGGTTTCACTCTCAACGGACTTGGCATCAGGCCGGCCCGTGCCCGGCCCTGATATGAGCGAAAGTTGAGGTTCCGCCATGCCTAACTTCACTGCCCACGGTCGTGGATAATCCAGCCTTAGTAAAGTGTAAGAGGCATGGGTTGGTTGAGCTTGGTTCAAGTTGGCTTGGCTTGGCTTGGCTTGGGATTGGGATTGGTCTTGAAAGGGCGGTACCGAGCTCGAAGGGGCGTATTGAGCTCCAGAGATGTGTTACCGGAGTCAGACGCGGTGCATCCGATCCATATACACTTATAGATATGACATGCATGATATGACATGCGCAAGCATCCTAATCGTCGTATTATAAACTGCAACTTTACGGAGAATCCTCTCACAAAAACTGGCCAGGAGTGCTGACAACTTGGCCACAGACCTCGAGCCAGGCTGAATGTTGTGAAATCAATTTGGTTGAGAAACAAGTTTGGGCATGTCAGTGTCAAGCGATTTACTCGTTATGGCAGAGGTGATACAGCGCCGTGCCAGTAATCCTCTCCAGAAAGTTTCCACAGGAGGAGTGTGTATGGAACAAAAAAGAAGCGACTAAAGCGATAGCGAAAGCTCCGATTGCTACACGGCTAATATATCATTACTCACGGGTCTGACATGTGCCGCTAGGCTTACCTGATAACTTAGCATAACGGTTTGCGTTGGCGGCGGTTCGGCGTTGGAGCGAGATGGCTTGTGTCTGCACAAATTCAACTTTGCTCATCCGGCGGCCACTTCGTAAGCGCAGTAGCGCACGGCCATCACCTTCAAGGAATGCTCCAAGGCACTGCAAGTAGCGGGGCTGCTCCATAAAGAGCGCATCATTATGACTGGCGCTTGGCAAAGGCATTCGATGTGTCCATGTTGTCAGAATTTGCTTTACGACTGTCAGGGGCAAACTAGAGAGAAGCCGGAGAACTTCATGATCTGATAAAGCTGGATATGCGCTACGTGAAACAGCCGATGCATCATCAGCCGCAGTGATAAGCTTTGTTGCCAATTGGGTAACGAGATCACTCGATGCTGCGACGGATTTCCTTGATTGAGCCTTGAGGGTCCTGTAAGCTTGGAGAAGCTGCTTAAGATCCTCTTTTGAGGTGATGTTTTCCGGAGTGTAGCAAACTTCTCGGGCAGGATTGCAAGGGTCTGCAACAAAGACAACAGACTCAGCTTCTGGCATGGTACTGAGAACCGCGTTACAAAGTACATCAAGAGGATCCTTACTGTCGGTCGCACCCGATTTTGTGTCTGACTCGGATATGGAGGCAGTTGCTTGCAGTGCAGGGTTTGTGCAGGCTTGAGTGCTGCCAAGTGTTGCAGCATCACTCTCTCGTGTCGCGCTACGAGCCCTCCCACTGCTCTCCGGAACAATGTCTGAGAATGTCATTCGAGGCGAAGGCAGCGGAGAGCTGGCATCAGATGACGATGAGCTGGGACGCGATCTGGCGTCATTCCCGACCGAGGAAGATGGAGTCGGGCGAGCAGCCAAAAGACTTGTAAGGTCTGAGTGAATATATCGTAGCAGGGAAGTAAAGATATGCTTGCTGGTAGGTAGACGTTTGCCGGGAGAAGCGTATGCAGTGGAGTTTACGACTTCCGAGGTGTCTGCACCTCCACGCGGGCTTGGTGACTGGTCGTCGATCTGGTACCAAGCACGATCTATGTCATCGCATAGCAAGAGCTCCGCGCTTGACGGTTTGGATTCGCGGTGAGCTAGAACTCGTTGACGTGGATCACACAAGGCATTCAGCATCTGGCTCATGTAGTTCGGCACAATTTCATCCAACCGTGACTCAAGGAAGAGGATGGGTAGCTTGATGCTTTCAATGCGATACCGTGAGGGCCACTTGCTACGCATAATGTACTTGAAAAATGTCGGACTGATTCTGGCGAAAATCGAAGTGACGGTTGGAACGACTTCCCATAGAGCCGTGAACGTGTTCTCGAGCACAACTCCAGCGATTCGCGGCTGGTCCAAGGCAGATTTTCTGCACTTGTCTTCTTCTTCTGCAGCCAGAGCAATAGCAACCGCACCACCCATACTTGCACCCCACAAGTAAATCCGAGACTTATCCACAGGCAGCTGGTTCACGACGTAGTCAAGCGTGGCTCGAGCGTCGTGCATCAAACCTGCTTCGCTCGGCTTACCCTGGGAGTCACCGTAGCCGCGGTAGTCGACAAGAACAAGGTTGGCTTTAAGTTCATGATAAATGGCTTCCATCCAGCCCAGGCAGTATCCGATGTTGCCACTGTTGCCATGGAAAAAGATCAGCGTGGGGCGATCTCGTGCGGTCTTCTTGTTCACATAAGCGAACCATCCACTCAATTTGACATTATCCTTCGTAATGATTTCAAGAGGTTCGTAGTTCAAGTCTAGATCTGCGGGACTCTGGTAGCACTCCGGGTTTTGTTTCAAGTCCTTGATTGGGATGTAGACCAACTCATCCTGATCCACATAGACCAGGACGATCAGAGCGATGGTAAGCGCCGCTCCTACAGTAAAAGAGGTTAGGTAGATAGCAGTTGCACCAGATCCAGTAAGTCAAACGCAGAATGCTGATTTACATCCATTGAGTCGCACCCGTTTGCTGCAAACAAGCCCACGAATCCACGTACCAATGAGAACGATCACCCAGAAAAAGAAAAAGAGAATCAGACACGCCACACCTAGCACGGCAAAGCGAACGCGAGGCTCCCTAAGACGTTCCAGGATGAGTCTGAATGGTTTGGAGTGGGCCCGGTGCATGACCCACTCCAGAATTCTGAACAGCATTGCCCTCTTTGTGCTGCCGAGCGGAGCTTGGTCAGAGAGAGCTGGGAAAGGACTAGATTTTTGAGGGGTGTTACAGAATTAAGAAGGGGTAAGAACCCATCAAGCATGTTATTACATGCATATCACGTCAATTTCCAAGGTTTATTCATTGCGCACACACCGGGATACCACCTTTTCAACAACTTGGAGATGACGTTTTTTTCGAATAACCGCATCCGGCCAAAATGGTATCAGAATTCAGTACCTAGCAGGGCCAGTATTCAATACCTAGACAAAGAGGTATGAGTATTACTCCCGTTTCAGCACCTGAGAGCAGCCTTCAAACACACCTAGAATCGGTATCCCTAAGCCCCCCAGCACCGGTCGAGCCGGTCTCCGGGAGATTATTGGATACATGGACCGTAGAACTCATCGACGCATCGTCAAGCAACCACTGTTTAAGTAAGTAAACAGCAATGCGACAGGAGCGGAGCGATCAACATCTCTACATCACCACTATCGAAAAGTGAGTAGAGTATGTATCCCTCAAACCCAGGTAAGAAAAATGAGGAAACATTAGACATGAAACCCTCCCAACACCTACATTTCTTCTGAACTTAGATACGTTCTGGGTTCTAATGTTGGGTGTTGTCAAGGGAAGACCTAGTATGGAGATAGAGTTATTGATCATGACGAGCCTGTACCACCTGTATATGTTCATCGTGCCACTGCGCCAACTGACTCGTCATCGGAGCCTCAACCTCATTCAGACTGAGCAACATATCGTGCCAAACAGGTTCAGGACCTGGGTTTGTGGGTGCACCCACAGTTGAGGACCGGGGAACGCTCTGCTCCTGTGCGGCAGGCTTCTCGATCACACAGGGCTCGCCCGATGATGCTTGGTATAGCAAGACTTGGCGATAACGAGAGTGGAGTTCGTTGGCAACCACAGCGTTGACCCGGTACTTTTCAATCGCCGCCAGCGATTTGCGCTGCAAGAGATCACGATCTGTTTCAAGCTTAAATGAAACCTTGTAGGACTTTGGGCACCACGTTTGTAACTGTGACAAGAGCTTTGGGGTGTTCTTGAGCCGAAGCACGATCCCCTCCTCACTCTCCGGACCAGATTCCTGTGCAGAGAGTGTGGGGTGGCTGCTAGATGCACTTGCGGCACGGTCGGAGGCCCGAGACTGAATCTTGTGCACAGACAGCTCTTCCTCGGGGATGTAAAAGTCACTGACCGCGGCTGCAAGCAGGAGCATGGCTCTTGACCCTACTTGGTTGAGGGCTTGACAGACGCCCTCTAGCTGTGCAAAATAGTCAAGCACGGTAACGAAGGGCACACAAATGAGAGATCCGCGTCTTGTACACTCATGACTCTCTTGAATGGCGCACTTCAGGACGGTGAAGTCGTTAGGATCAGAGGACTCCCTGGGTCGGATGACGATCGATCCTCCGTGCTGTAGCGCCTGCTTCTCCTCTGAATGAGACAATACATCGGGCGTGGTCGGGATAGCCTGCATTTGCTGCATGAACTGTTCATCAAAATGATTCGACACAACCCTCTGAAGGTGTCGAGCGAAAGGCATGATGCAACCAAGTCGATGACCGAAGATGACGTTGTATCCCAGGTCAAGAAAATATTCAGCACACGCAGCACCACGAGCACCGGTAGAGAAATTCTCTATGGTGCGCACTGTGTTCTTTTCTAGTGGTACTTGTGTCCCACCTGCCGTTATGTACACATACTTACTGCCAGGTGCTCTGGCCTCGTTCTGCTCGATGAAGGTCAGGACCTTGGCTACCTGTGCACGCGAAGCGTCCGTCTGAAACATGAATGAAGGTGTACGTAGTTCGTAATGCTATACTCAATACAGATATGGATGCCGCTATCGGGATTTGCAACTGCTCGCCTTGCTAGTAAGTGGTTGCCAAATGGCCTCAAGACTCACGAATGACTGGTGGCTGGAGAATACTAGGGATTTTGAGGGTATTTCAAGTGTGCCTCGGGCGGATTTACTATGATTCAGTCTCTACAATATTAGTACACACACCGCGGTAGTTTGATGCGCTGTGACACCTGTTGCCGTGCCGAATTCGGATATCAAGAAATGTGCTCACTGTGGCTGACGTAGATTTGCTTGGCGTAGGACCTGGAGCTATCTTGGGAGTTCGGTAGACACTTGGACGACAGGTAATGATTTATTCCGTGGTAGAGACAGCTGCCGCAGCAAGTTCTAGATTTCCTTCGAGCCTCTTCCCCAAGTCTGAGCAAAGATAGGTTGTGTCTGGCGTGACAATAATGTCGACTCGCCAATCGTGCTCTTCCACGGGGACTGATCGCTCCTTCTCTGCAGCTGGAGTTGGATCTGCGTCAGCGACGATGGTGGTAATCTCCGCATTGTTCGAATTACTTAATGGCACTGCTTCACTACTTTCAGGTTCCTCCGATTGTCTATCTAGTACTTGGTTTGAGAAAGCAACGGCAACGAGGATCGGTGGTTCGAGTCCTAGAGCCCTTCGGGACTCGGTAAGGCGCCGAAGGAAGCGATCGTAATAGCCCTTTCCGCGTCCTATTCGACGACCTGTTGAGTCGAATCCAAGTCCAGGGATCAGAATGAAACGAGTCGACAGAGCATTTGGATCTTTCGTCTCGAGTTGCTTGAGCAGTTCTTCTCTGTCAACAAGTTCGTTGGACGTTTTTAGCTCCATCTCGGATTGTGCCGGCAGCGAGGTATGGTCTTGAGGTACTCGCGTCGATAGCTGTGGTTGTTGTTGTTGCTCCTGTTGTTGCTGTCTCAGTTGCTCTTGCACAGTCCATTTCTTTGCAACCTGCAGCTCAGGTTCAGGAAAGCCCCAGCGAGTGATAGGGAAACTTGCGAAGTCATCTCGTCTACATACCGTTAGTCGCCATGAAAATGTGCGCAAATGTGAGAAAAGCCTTATGGAGACCATTAATTCCAGCGCACCCTGGCCTCACATCAAGCTGGAGAGAGAGCCGGATCGAACCTCCCTCTGATAGAGGATCTGGGAAACAAACGGAGACGGGCGCAGCGCGCCAGAGTAACGAACAAATATGCGGAAGTCTTACGTACCCATAAACTTTGAGGAACACCATGTCCTGGGGTCCTACGACCTTAGGAACGTAAATAGTTCTTCCCCTGGAAAAGCAATCGTCGATTATGGGACTGGTTTGTGCCTAGAGTGAGTGCCCGGATCGCGTCTTCAAGTTAGATGCTGAATGTATACGCAAGGAAAATACGGCTGGCGTAACTGATTGCGCAAGGGTACGTACCTCTGCCTTCATAGAAATGAACAAGCCCACGGACTCGGCTGACTGGTAGCAGGCGAGCTTGCTAAGGCGATGGAATATGCGCAGGCTCTGCGACGCGATGTCGCTCTCTGGCATATCCTGCAGTTTCAAGCGCAGCAATGCGCGTAGGGCACGCTTGCGAGCAAGCACGTCCATTGGGGAGCGAGAAATCGAACACCGAGAAATGTGCAGCAAAGGATTGTTTTTGACAAGAAAACCCCGACGAAATGAGGCAGAAAGATAAACAACACTGGAAATTTATGCTAGCATCGCGTTCGGTGGTAGGTTACGTAGGGACATTTTGGAGGTTATTTGCCTCCTTCATACAAATCAACAAGCTCGGTCGTATTATCAACGCCTGAGAAAATATACACAAAACGAATTCCTCTACCCTTTTGTGCTGTGATGGCATCAATCAATGCAGACATACGCTTGGCTTCCTTTTGCTCTTTCAGCGATAGGCGCTCCGACGAGTCGTGGATGTTGACCTTGCCTGTAGACTTGTAGAACTTGCTCACCAAGGCTCGGATATGCTCGAATCTGAGTTTCACTGCGAGAACAACGTAGCATGTCGGATCAACATTACGTAGCATTGGCGCTAGGGCAGCTTCCGCTGCATCACGCAGAATCCGCATAGATTTTGCGGAGTCGTGCTGCATGGGATCAACGGTGACGATGTTCAGCTGGTACGGCCCGGCTCCACTACCCCCAACCGTCGCTCCCGCTCCGACCTGGCCGACAGCGATCTGTGCTCCTGGAACGGGATTAACGGCGTCCCCAGCATGGCTTCCGGAACCAAGTGGCACACCGCCCTGCATGGCTCCTGGAACTGCGTATCCAGCCTCTGCTACTAACCCTTGCACAACCGCGGCAAAGCTATTCGCCGAGAATCCAAAGCTATGTGCGATATCTCGATGAACATTGACAGGCAGCTGTGAGAGCAATGCACCAATAAATCGACGGCCTCCGGTGCAGTCCTCTCCGCCTACATTGGGATTGTAGATTCGAGTACTGGGAGGGGCGACAGACGCGGGCAAAAATTCACGCTGCATTGGAGAAACTTCTTCAATGTTCGTGGGGGTCACTTCCACTAGATTGTCATCCAAACTCGGAGCAGGAACGAGAAGGAAGGTGCCCTTTCCGGTCGGGACGATTCGATCCAGCGGATGCTTCCGATTCTCAGCGGTTTCAAGGAAGGCAGCAAGCTCATCTAGGGGGATTTCATACTTTCCTTGGTCCAAATAGACAAAAGGGTTCGATTGACTTTCGCTTGCAGGAGATTTTGCCGTGAAACCGAGAGCTTCCGTCAAACTGTTAAGCTGCGCTAAGTATCCAACAAAGGCCAAGTCCTGCACCTCTACTTGTCCCGTCGAAGCCAACATAGGGCTCGTGAACGTAACCAGGAAACGTGCCTCAATCTCAAATAAGAGAGAATGCAGCTGCGCCCTTGGAAGCGAGGTTGGAGGTAGCAGGTGAACACGGGCGCCTCTCTGACGAAGGACGCTTGCGACATGCATTCTAAGGGGAAGGAGTGAGTGCCGAAGCATCGTGGCATCATGGCGAAGACTTAAAGCTTCGTGAAGCACCACACCGTGCAAATTAAGAGGCTCACGCTTACCATAGACGCCGGTGAAGTTATAGTGTTGCAGGCTTTCTGCACGAGCCTGCATTGGGCGCGGATAGACAAGAGGAGCAAAAGCATATTGAGAGGGCTGGGAGTATGCGGGGAACGACAAAGACGTGGCGAAACATCTGCGTTGTTCGAATCGCACAGCAAATTCTCGAACAGTAGGTGACTGCAGCATTGTTTGTTGAAGTAGGAGTGCTGCAATGAGGAGCTGTGGTCCGCCAGGGGTCGGTTGTGCAACCACATTGCATGGTTTCACTGATGTAGCGAGTGAAAAGGACTGAGCGTACACGAGCGAATAATCCGAGTGCTTACCTGAGGATGACCCACTGGCATTTGCCAAGCACACGCTAATGAGACCCTTGGAGCCAGGCAAACCCGCTGCTAGAGGGCTTGCTGAGAGTGCTACGGCAATAAAGGGGTTCAGTGGGCGACCCCAGTGCCTGCTAGAAGCGATGTCCAAGTTTGCCATGTTGAGCGACCCCTCACTTGGAGTAATACACCGAATGATATCGTTTGGCGAAACGAGTTTGATCAACGCTTCTAAGGACGAACCATCCAGCGCGGACTGGCCCGTTTGACTCAGATGCATGGCAATCAACCGCTGGATACGTGACTGCGCCTCAAGTTGCGGATGAGCAAAGGCTCTGACGAAGGCGGACTTCGACGCCATGACTGTAGTGTTGACAGCCTCAGCCACGAGACTGATGGGTAATAACGCATTTGCAAATTGACGACGATCCATGGTCTCAGTTCTAGCATCCATCCACTCCAAACCCGTAAGATTGGCCCTGCCCTTGCGGCCCCTTGTTTTCTCGATAGTGTTAAGGAGTGTCTGAAAATTAACAACCCCATCAGCACCCTTTTGTAAGATGTGGGTAACAATTCTATCAATCGATACGCTGACACCTACACCTCGTAGTGCAGCCGCCCTTGGTGCCGGAATCGCCGCCGCTCCTTCGTCCGCTACACGGCCTTTGACTCGCTGCCGGGTTGAAGTACTCGCATCCGCAACGGTTGCCATTGTCAACTCGACAGCCTGCAAAAGTTGAGCCAAAACCCTATCGTATCTTCCTCCCACGGCCCAAACAACACGCTCTTGGTCTGCCTGCAGTCTGGACGAGTCGAGCACGGTCGGCTTTGAAGCTGATCCTCTTCGGCCTTGACGGCTCTCCGGGTGTGACAGGTGGGGGAAAATGGGATACACAGATTCGTATGGTGTGACCACCTGGAAGTAAATGTCATCCGCATACAGGGGCTGTGAGGAACGTGGCAGAACAATGCCGGGTTGGAAGAGTACGGGTACGTTGGTTTGCATGAACTGGAGAGATGCAAACGTCGCGCGAATATCATCTAATGCGAGGGCAACAACTCGCAAAAGCCCTGGACTGGGATCGAGGAGGGAGAATAACGCCAGCAGCTTTCTGCAGCCTTCCTCGATTTCATCAACACCCGCTGCCGTTAGAAGGGAGGGCTGAGCCGAAAACGCTCCATACGCAGTGGCGCAAGTGCTGGACTGCTGATTGGTGCGGGCGCCAGTGGGCAGGCGGTTGAAGTCATGGGACGCAAGGAGACTCGGCGATGTTGCTCGAATAGAGACAATGGCTCTGAAAATCTCCATAACACGTGGTGGGAAAAACTGCGGATCAAGCAGTACTTCACTGGTCTTCGCAACCTTTTTGAATACCCCTCGGGTCGTTGCTGGTAACGTGAAAATAGGCGGCGCCATGCCTTCGGGACGTTCATCAAGTCCAAGGCCCAACGCCATCCGAGATACCGTGGCTGGAGCTTTCTCCAGTAGGGGATACGTCATCAAATCATGAGTCGATGCCTTTGCAAAGGCTGGCGCCAGCTCCAGCAGTTGCCTGAATAGCGCTCCTGGCTCTGCCCTTCCTCGCCATATCATTTCACGTGCAACCGCGGGATTGAATTGGTGCCGTGTTCGTTTGGGCATAACGAACAGTGCAGGCTTAGGGTCGATTTTCAGCTCTGGTAGGCTGGTTTGAGCTACTGTAGTGGATTCTGCTCGCGGCTTGGCAGATGTAGAGACCAGATCCGTGGATTCGCCAGCAGCAGCCACATCCTTGGTCTTTACCTGCAGCTTGTCCAGATCGCCGTCTTTCTTCTTCGTTGGCTCCTTATCAGCCGGTTTGCTTCGTGATTTCACACTCACTTGCTTTTCGGGAGGGCGGCTTGCTTGGTCTTGTTGTTGGATTGGAACTGATTTTGATGGGGCGGGGGAAACCGGAGAACCAGCTGGTGGCGCTTGCTTCGAAGTGGTTTCCTTAACCGGTGCCGTTTGGGGTGGTGGACAAAGTATGTCTCTGTACGTTCGAGGGCGGTTTGGTGGCTGCTGGACGATTGCCTGTGGCGCTGAGGGAACTGAGGTTGAGGGAGTTAGACCCGAGACGGACCTTGGCGGGCTTGGGGGTCTGGACTTGTTCTGCCGGATATCATCCGTCTCCGTCAGTGACATGGAGTGAGCGATAGGCATCGGTTGAATCAGTGGCGATGTGAACTTTACGATTGGGCTGGGAAGATCTGATTGCTCAGAAGGCGATGGGGCCGATTCGACGAGAGAGTCATGTGGATCAGCCTCCGGACATGAAGTGACTCTTATCTCTCCCCCTTGCTTGATATCTCCCTCCTGTTTCGCTAACTCCTTCCGGGCCTCTTCTGTAGCACGTTCTTCCTCTGCACGCTTCGCTTCTATTGCTGCGAGCAAGGCAGCAGTCTGTTGCTCACGAATAATTTTCTGCTCCTCTTCAAACTGGCGCTCCTTCTCTTTAAACTCCAGGAGTGCAGCATCATGCTCACGCAACTCGGCTTCGAGTGTGCGTAAGATCGCATCAACGGTGGCTCTCAGGACCGCTTGTAGAAGCGGACCATGAGATACCACCGCAATGACATCACCAACAGGGGTAGTCAAGTCGCAGGCAGAAGCAATTGCCTCCGCTGTATACCATGCAGAAAGCTCTTTCGATGCCTGACGGCCTCGACAGTCTGGTGCTACCGAAACAAGGATAGAGTGTGTGACAGCTGCATATGCAGCCTGGCGGGTTTCCTCAGTACCGAGCTCTGCGGAAGAGTTGGCTATCTGCTGTGCTTCAGGAGGCAGTCCTAGCTCGAGTGTCTCAGTGGCTTCTGAGTGACTGGAGGGATCTGTAATTGGAGCCTCTGCTGCCTTCACCTGTGTTTTTGACTGCTCGGGTATGTTTAGGGTAAGTGGCCCACTTAGCTCATCTGCGTACGCAGCAAATGATGCAACAACTTCGATCTTTCGTTCCTTCGCGGCAGAGCGGTCGAAAACAGTGATGGACTTGTCCGTCGGAGCGAATTCACCGGGTGTGTGGGTCAGCCTGGCTGGCTCAACCTTTGGTTTCATGGACTGCGCGTAGCGCAGTGCAAGTCGAGCCACATCATCTGACACTGCAGGCGGGAAGAGGGTGGGATCAAGCACATTGGACCCCCCTGGTGGGGTATCCCAATAGAGACCAAGTCCCGGTTCACCTGTGCTACGCCAAACAGTGTCTACGACACATTGATAATCACTTCTTCGAGGAGTACCGTTTTCGCGGGCTCGATAGACAAAACCCAGGTCGAACCTGCGTAGTGGCAAGTACTGTGCAGGTGACAGGGATCCCGAGTTGCTGGACGTCCAGGTCGGGCAACCTATGGTCGTCGGGGCATCCCAAAGCTCGAATCCCCCGTCATCATCATCAGGCTCACCCTCTTTCGTAGGGTTCGATGAAGGCTGCATACGCCGAAAGAGCAGGTCCCTCCGGTATGCTGAAACAACGAAACGCAAAAATGGGATACTAAGGTGAGTTGGGAGTTGCAGAGGGTTTCCTGATGCGTCGAGTACAAACGCGGTACTCTTTAGTTCTGGTAGTTCTGGGGTTTTCGGCATAAACATAGGGGTTGGCAAGCGCATATTCGAGCTGTTACTCAGAATGAACGCCATAAAGTCTTCAGCACGGTTACGAATTGGCAGACGAGTGAAGAAAGCTTGCTCAGGCTCTCGCAAGACTGAGAGAGTTGTGGGAAGATGAACGGCTTCGACCAGAGCACTAACATTTGCACTATCTCTCAGGTAATTTCCAGGTCGGAATGAATGAGTGTCAACCAAACGCTTTAGTGCCGGGACAGAATCAGAAATGATGGTGTCCGGAGTTTTGTTGACAATGTCCGCAGCGACGAAGCCGACTGAAAGCTGTGCGTTCTGTTCAGTTGGTTCAAGCAGGTCGAAGCGTAGTGCGTCAACATATCCAACGTGGCGATCGACGAGCTTTGCCACGAGATTCGTACGGAAACGTGGATCTGTCTCACTTACAGCCATGGCTACCTCCAATGCATCCTGTAAGGCATCATCCTTCAGCTTTAGGGGAATCGAGCCAGAGCGAAGGAGCTCCCTTGCTGTTGGACGCGCGGCCGGATCCTTGCGCAAGCAGCGTGAAACGATTTCTTTGATGCTGGCAATATCGGACGCCGTCAGTTTTGATGTGGTAGGGTCAATGCTAGCCAAGTCCTCATCGGACATCTTACCCTCGGCCTCACGCAGCTGTGTAATTCCACGGATACGTTCATACTGAGAGCCAAATCGTCGGAATAGCTCATAGAAGACGATTCCAAGAGAGTAAATATCGGTCTTTCCCGTCAGGGAGCTGCCAGCCAGCTGCTCAGGTGAACTATAAATGGCAGTTCCTACCGCATCGGTTTTGATAGCACTGGATGTGTCAAGCGGAATTGAAGCAATCAGTGCCTGACTCGATAGATCGTTTGACGAGGCCGATGCAGTGAGAGCCGCCGCATCAAGCAACGTCGAATAAGTCCTTCGGAAGGATGCCTCGCGGACTAGGTTTGGCCGCGAGTTCATCAAAGCTGATGTGGTTTGATGGTGCGACTGGGATCTTGTGGGATTAGCACTCAGGGCAAGACCGAAGTCACCGAGCTTTGCATCACCCTTCGAGTCAATAAAGATGTTCGCAGGCTTAATATCACGATGAATGATGTTGACACTATGAATATTAGCAACAGCCTCCAGGGTTTGCCGGAAGAGTCGCCAAGCACCTTGTGGGTCTTGTGCAAAGTTTCCGGCAAACGATTGTAACGTTTGCTGCGGGCAATACTCCATTTGAATGTAGAGGTACCTGTACTCACGCTGAGCTTTAGGAACCTTCTTCCTATGCTCTCGGTTTGGTTTAGTAGAGTGTCGAGCATAAGAGCGACGTCGGCCATGCTGGTCATGAGACAGTGAACTTGCTCTTTCGCCTCGGGCTCCTTTAACTGCCCCTAAGTCGATGGTCGGCGCCGGCAGTGGCGCAGCGAGAGCATTCTTGGAGGTTGCTGCGGGAATACCCTGACGCATCAGATCTTGATGCAACATGCCACTCTCGTCATTGATACGCTCTGAATCTGTGCTAGCATCCGTCTCGCTCTGAGATGAATCAGCAAATTCAAGCGAGGGTGATGCTGCGATTCGGGGCTGAGCTGACCCATGGCGCGCCGAAGGCAGGCTGGAAAATTGGAACCCAAGCGCACTCAAATCGGAAACTTTAGTTTCCTTTGTGTCGTCCTCCTCAGTCTCGGTGCCTGACTCTTCCTCTGGAGTGACCCCTACGGTACTTTTGCGAGTACCACTACCGTGCTGGACATCTCTTAAGCCTTGGGTGTCTCGATAACTAAGCGTGCGTGTGAACCCAAGTGTGGAGAGAGTGCGACGAATCGCTGGCTGCGAAAACTGGTCATCTAGCGCCTCATCCTTACCGGCATCATCATCATAATCGTCAAAGTAGGCAGATCCACTCATGGAGAATGTACGCGGCCCGGCTAACGCGCCCTCGGCAATGATCGGATCGTCGTCATCCTCCTCCTCGACTTCGCTTTCATCATCGTCCTCGTCCCCAAGATCAGAGGAGCCGGTTTCATCTTCATCATCGTCTTCATCTTCATCTTGTTCGGAGCTGTGTTGCCGCGAGGCATTTGCAGAGCGATACGAATAATTGCTGCTGCTCTCGTATTCATCATCTGAATCCTCTTCCTCATCCTCATCCTCAGTGGTATCTTCGAACTCAATTGGTGCAAGCTCAGACTCCGACACCTCTCCATCCTCGGGTAAAGCACTTCCATCTCGCAGTTTTCTCGGCCTCGGTGTTTTTTGAGGACCGATTGATGCTTCAAACCACGCTTGATAGTAGCGAACAATGTTGGGGTGCTGGAGTGCGGCAATCGTCGAAACCTCTCGCCGAATTTTTTTGTTTGTAGCCGCATCACTACTAAGACGGATGCGCTTGATGGCGTACCTCACATTGTCGACCTTATGGCGTGCAACGAACACGGTACCCTGACCACCCTTTCCTAGTTTACCTTCATGAATATAGTCCTTTAGATATCTCGATTCGCCAAACTTTACGGTGGTGTCAATCATTTGGGATAGGGAGTCCATAGGATGGGTGGCCACGGTAGGCGACGTTTGCTTAGTTGAAGTCGGTGAAGGATCAGTTTCAGACGGTGATTGGACGTTAGACGGCGAGTCTCCAGGAGATGTGGCGGCAAACTTGTGCTCCTTTACAGAGGGGCCGGACATGGTCGTCAGACCAGCGCCAGATCCTAGCTTGCGGCCGGTTTGTGGATACGGGTGAGACCACAGGTCGGCAAACTCTGGGTAATCTTCTGGATTGAAATCTTTGCTCATGGTGTCCTCGTCGTCATCTTCATCCATGTCCCCCTGGGTGTCCGCTTCATCGCTCGCAACTGAGCCCTCTTCTTCATCCGATATAAGCGATGCGTGCTTTGATCCAATGCTGGGAACGGATGCTTTCGTCTCTTCAACTTGGTTTGTTTCAGCGTTCGTTCGAGGAGCCGCCAAGGGTGCTGATTTTAAAGAGGACTTCTTCGATTGCGTTGCGTCTGTGCCTTTCGTAGGGCGGAAGTTGTCGAACAAGAAGCCACCCAACTCCGCAAATTGCGACTCTGAGAAAAAATGTGTCGCTTCGTCCAAGTCTTCATCTTCGTCTTCCTGTTCCTCGTCTAGATTCATAGTATCTTCTGTAGACTCGGCCGACTCAGATGGATGGTCGGTTTTGTCACGTGGCACTGCCAAAGATGTGGATCGCGGTGGTTCCGCGACGTTGAAAGCGAGTTTACGAGCGCTTTGAGCTTGTGGCTGGGCCGCGGATGCGTCTGAATTGGACGCAGACGCGGACCGAATCGGTGAAACGAGTTCGTGCTTGCTGACAGGTGATAGCGCACTTGGAAGGCCTTGGGCTAGTGATGCAGAGATCCCATTAACAGTGGGGGTAGATCGACTAGCCTCCAACTTGGGTGAGGTAATCGGAATCGATTCTTTGACTGAACGCGTGGTTGCGTTGTCCGAGGGAGTCATTGAAAGCTTAGATGAAAACTCGCTGATATCGTTGTCTGAACCCTCGGGAAGATGAAGATAACGCGAGCCGTATCCGCTAGTCGTACCATTGTCGGCATCATCGTCATCATTATCAGAATCCTCGGAATACCTTCCATGGAGGCTGGCCTTCATCAAGGGAGATAGTTCCGGTTTGGCCCCTTGCTTCAGCGTGGCCCTGCTAGCCGTGACCTTGGGACTGTGGTGTGGACTGGTTAAGACAAGAGAGGCCTGCTCATTGTGGTGTTTCGATTTCGACTTTTTCTCTTTCTTGTCTTTCTTATCTCGCTTCGAATGCTTGCTATCTTTGCTGCGATGACCCTTTCGTGAATCTGATGACTTTTTTTGTAACTTGCGTGATCCAGTGTCCGTGTCCGATTCGGGACCTGTTGAACTGCTGTCATTGTCATCGTCTCCCCGTCGCCTTCGGCTACTGGATTTACGGTAGCTGCTTGAGCCGCCACCACGTCCCCCTTTGTCCTTAGCGGTTGGAGCCGTACCGGGTAGAAGGGATCTAAATCCACTGAGGTAATCTTCACTCTCTTCCGAACTGTCAGTCAAACTTGACGCACGCACCTTGGTCTTCTGCTCATCGCTTTCTTCATTCATTCCTTTCTCTTCGACCTCCAGACCCACCACCAGCGCTGTTTCGTTTGCATCTTTCGCTGCACGTAGGGTTGGGCTCGTGGGTGGAGGGGCCGTTGCGTCGGCTACAGGCCTGTTGTGCTCACGAAGATAGTCTTCAACCGCCTGAATAAGCTCCAATGCTCCCATCATCTCATCCGTCACGACTTTCGTTCCTTGCACGTGCAACCACTTCTTTTCGTAATTGGCGATGCATTCTTGAATTACACCCTGGAGCGCGTTAAATTCGTCTGCTGTTAACCCAACGACTTGAAGCACGCTAACCGAAGTGGGTGGTGTGAGTGGATACGTGGAAGGCAAAAGCATGGACAACGTACAGCTGCAAGTCGACTCGTTCACATTCAGTGCGCCTCTTAGTCGCACGATCAGACGGTCGATGCGAGGGGGATCCAGAGCGTCTCTAGTTACTGATACACTGAGGCTTGTGGCTCGTCTAGCCGTGGGATGAGCTTCGTCCTCCTCAAGGAGTCGCAGATCAGCAGGGTCGAGCCCGTAAGTCGCCTGCCTGGATCCTTGGATCTGTCGTTGCTGCTGCTTGGATAGTTTTGACCCAGCGGTACTTGCACCTGCAGACTTCTGAGATAAGTATCTACGGTATGGAGGCAGCTCGAAGATCTCAGATCCCCTCTGGTACACTGGAAATGGCTTGGCTGGGGCCCAGGCCGTGCCGACAAGTTCGAAGCTGTCATCATACATCGAAGCGATGACCTCTAAATTGGGATGGACGAGAGAAAGAATCAGGGCAGATGCGTGCTAAGTCAATGACGTTGTTTTCTACTATGCTTCATTCAAACGTGTTGGTGGTGCTCTGCGAAGGGCGTGATCGAGGTGATTATGCTTCAAGTGTCGAACGAAGAAGGGTGTCTCTTAACGTACCAAGCTCGTTGTCACGGACCTGGTCCCGTGTTTTCACTGAATCCTGCCGATTCAGTACAGGCTGCCTACTCATCGCCGAGCAATCTGCACTGGACTGGTCTGAGTCCGTGGCTTGACCTCAGAATCTGCTCCAGCTGGATTCTTCCTGGTCAACAAGGGACTGGATACCCTATTCAAGTGGGTATACCGAGTCAGGCCGAGATCTAGTACAATAAACTACAAATTCTAGACCACGTCTGACGCGCTATCACCCGCTTCTCAAGATGTCTCTAATGTGGTATGAGCTCAGTGTTTTCCCAAATTCGGGCCAGGACGGATATCCCTCACGAATCCGGGCCAGGATAGATAGCTTTCAAACTTTTCGCGCCACTCTTTCGCGCACTGCGGTTTGCCATAACGCGGGCATTATATGATGGTTGTGATTTCTTCATTCCATTTGACACTGTTGGTTACCTTGGTCTCACATGTTCTTATCGCGTTCCTAACTGCGATCTGGCCTGATATCACCCTTTAGCTTTTGCTCAGCTCAAGTTCAGTGGGGCAGAACTCGACTCTGCGGCTTTTAGCACTCGAGCGATCCGATCGTATTTGATCCGTGCCTGGATCCAGCGTGCTCGCCGTTTCCACACTAACCTACCTATTAGTCGCGGGGTTCCCCCAGTGGTTTCCCTCAATGGCTGAGGTACGTTTTAAGGATTATGCAAGCGCCCACTCAGCACCCTGGGATTGATCATCGATAGGTGGTGTGATTTAGAAGATCTGTATAAGTTGGGGAGGAGTGGATGGCGGCACTTCCCTTCGAAACCTCGTTTTACTCATGAACACACGCTGGACGCACGCTTCGTTTGCACATACTCTAGGAGGAGCAGGATTTTGACATTTGTCATGTGTGCGGGGGTGGGGATCAGGATGAAACCGATTTAATAATCTTTTGCGCGCTTTGTGATGTGGTCGTGCATCAGGGGTGCTATGGAATTGCTGAGGTTCCCGCTGGCGAATGGTATTGCGACTCCTGCATCGAGATCATCAACTGGCGACTTGATATCGAGGCGAAGAGTAGGAACGATCCAGCTCTCCTAGAATACGCTTCGTACAGAATCCCAGCATGTCGGCTATGTCATCCGTCTGCACATGCTAGGATACGGGCGAGAGATATTTGGCTTCCCAAGTCCCTTGCGGACGACCTCAGACAGGGCACGAAGTCACCTGCTGATGTCAATGCTGAGGATGTGAAGGTTCGATATCAGCCACCTCCCGAACTTGCTGCCCCAACTAGTGTTGTACGTGAGCCGCAAAACTTGCTGGAGTCGTTAATCCCGCCTGCCTGGGTCTACCCACAGGCACCTCGTCTGCTTAACACGATCGAGCGGCTACATGACGATGATGCTGAAGAGGAGAAGTTTGGTTCCAGCTTCGGTGGCTATAACGCAGGCGCTGACCCAAAGACGGAGCCAGGAGTCGCAGAGACACCAGTAGTTCCTAGATCGTGGGGTCGCTTGCTCGGGGCGCTGAAGCCCACTGACTTAGCCACGAGTTCATCGTCAGTGGCCAAGAGTTCCCTGTCGAAATGGGTGCACTGCTTGGATGCCCTCTGGATCCCAGAATTATACTTTGGGGACCCCGCCAAACTCTCACCCATTTGTGGTTTAAGTGGACTTGACCCAGCTCGGTGTGAGCTCAAGTGCATTGTCTGCGGTGAGCAAGGCTCGGGAGGGTGTATCCAATGCCAAGCAAGCAAGCAATGCAGAAAGGCGTTCCACCCACACTGTGCTCGCATGGGAGGCTTAGAACTGGTCTCTGGAGACAGTCCAGAGCACGACGTCGCAGCCTGCCTCCAACACTGTCGCAGCAAAGCCAAAGCCAAAGGCGGGCACACAATGACGCATTCTCTGAAGCTAAAGCGTCTTGATAACTCCAAGGTTGAGACAGTCGACTTTCCATTCTCTCCTGCACAGGCCGCGTATTGGGTTTCAAGCTCATCATTGGCCTCAGAAATCCGTCGTACTCTTTCTTTAGCAACACAGTTCTGTCCCCTATCATTCATCAAGGAAAGCGTGGGCGACGAGGAAGATATCGTCTGGCAAGAGATGCCGTCTTCATCGTCAGTAGACCCTGTTCGTGAGGCATCCAAGTACTACAGCTATAAGGGATGCCAACAGACCACGCAGCCGGTTACCGGTTTGTCTATGCTACAAAGGCCACTTGAGGCAGCGGCTTCCCCGATCCACATCGAGCAGGATGAAATGCTTTCGATCGTTCGAGACAGCACGTCAGCAAATGTCCCTGAGTTTCCCATTTACCTAACCGCAGATACTCAGAAGGGCAAGAAACGTTTGATTCTGAAATGCACACCCTCGCTCGTCGTACGAGCCAATCACAGTGATAAGACGACGAGGCGAAGTAGGCACTCTGTGTTGTTGGGTGACTCAGGCTCCGAAGGAGAATCGCCGGAACTAAGTGACGATCACAATGACGACGACGATGAAGCAACCCTGACCAAGTCAAGCGATTTCGAGAGTGATGAAGAGACAGACAGCAGCGAGAGCTCTGAAAGTGAAGCTAGCGTAAGGGTAGGTAGAAAGAGTGTTCCTCAGCACCCCATTTCAATGCCGCTCATCTCAGGAGAGCCACAAAAACGCAAGCGTGGTCGGCCCAGGAAGTATCCACTCGAACAAACCGTCGCTCCATATAAGTCGAGTCTGCCACATAACGTCACTGCTCCTAGCACCCAAATTGGACAATCTTCACGCTCCAGAGGCAGAGCCAGCCACTCTCACTTGGCTGATGCGCTTGAAGCGGCATTCCGTACATTTACGCAGAGCGCGGGCTTTATATCTGAGAGTAACACACCAGTCGCAATTCCTGTCTACGAGATTGAGTCTGCGGTGAACATTGGAGCGGTTCCTGCAGAAATCCTTGTGTACGCGAGTACACTTGGAGAAATCGCCCCGTCCTCACGTGGGGCGCACATCAATGAGGACTTCACGACTTATCAAGAAGCTCGAGCGTGGATGATTGATCGGTTAGGCAAGTCAATTGCCGGTGCGTTAGCCCCCTTAGAATCCGGCAATGGGCATGACATCCAGATCCAGGGGTTGTTCGAATCAGTTATCCTTGGCGGACAGCCGACACTTGGATTCGTCCGTACGTCAGATCACAGCAGTGCCGGCGAATTCCTGCGATCCACGGAAGATACTTTGTCTACGCCTCAAGCGCAGCGAGGAATGCACAAACAGCCCACACTTGGAACGCCGACTCGCTCACCAGGCCGAGCGCCGGCATCGGCTCGAAAGATCGAGGACGATGACAAAGTCTCCAATGGAGTTGATCTCGCGAAAGCATCGACGATTACAGCGACGACGTACGAGGGAATCGATGGCTTGAATCCACTGGAGATTAAGACGCCACAGGAATTCTGGCAGAAGTTGGACCGTGAATACTTCGAGGCATCCCCTAAGGACCTGATAACTCTACTTCCCAAGGTCACTCGCAGGACGCTGAGTCACACAGGCTGGGGCGAGACGAAGTGTGAGTGGGTAGAAGAGATGATGAAAGCTGAGACCATGAATGAACCCATTCTTCCGGACCCACTCGCTCAGGATCCGATCGATGCCGCCTCCAATGAGTCCAGCAGTCACTTTACGGGTCAATTGGTTTATGAGCTCGAGGGAACGACTGCTATCGATCGCGCTTCGGTATATCCTCCCATTTCAGTCGACGTGTTGTGGGCTTCCGCTCGAGATGTCCACGCCGTAAACCAGGCACTTGGAGTACCGATGCCCACGGGCACTCACACGTCGCCTGTGCCGGGAGCGCTTGTGGCGTTCCATCCACCAGCTCCTGCTCGTAGTCACCTATTGCGGTACTATTTCCCTAGTATTGTCGCAAGCTATTTGCCACCATCGAATATCCAGAAGCGATCCATCGCGATCATGCGCAAATATGTTATTGGTGAAGCCACAGCAATGCACGAGACGGCGCCATCGAATCAATCGAAGCAGCTACTTGTCCCGCAACTGGCAGGGATATCATTCGCAGGTTCTGATGAGGACGCCGGCCGTGCCGTCATCGAAGGTGTTGAGGATACACTCGAGTTGGTTACCAGTTTGACTCATGAATTGGAGTTTATCCGAAGCAGACGATCGCGAAGATCGGATCTTCAGCAAGACTCGAGCAATCCACCTGTGCATGGACTGCCACTGCCAGTCAAGCGGTTGTCGTTCCATCGAACCTCTCTGGGCAGATTGGCGCGTCTTCTAGGGCGAGGCTCAGGAGGATCTACACCAAAGTTTGATGAGCAGCAAGGAATCAGCGGAACTGCCTCGATGCCCGACCCAGCTGGTGAAACCCCCATGGAGGAATACCATGAAGCAGACTCACTCGAAGCGTCAGATGATGAGGCTTATCAATCTGAAGCGAGCTCTGTTGCTCAATGCGATACATCGGAACTCGTTACTCCATCAAGGCAACATTCAGCTGAGGCCCTGTCAAAGACCATTGTCCCGATTGCAAGCTGGACGCCTTCGCGCGATTTGACCGTAATTGGGCAAGATGACATGGATGAAATCACTGCGGAATTGGTTGCTCTGCGCTCTGTCTACAGTCAAGTTCGAATGTGCAATCTACTTCGTAGACAGAACCTAGAGAAAGCAATCATGAACGCGAGTTCAGTCGAGGAAGAACGCAAAACGCATGCGGCAACCTGGGCGGCAACCCTCGAGGAATATAACAAGTATCGCGCGCAGCAAAGGAATCGTCTGTGGCGTCAGCACAAGCGTGCAGCAATGACGAACATTCGCAAACTAACCTCAACTGTGAGCATTGCAGACGCCGCAGAGATCCTAACTTCAATCAAATCCACAGACACATCAGGCAAGCAGGAGGAAGCCGATCAGAGCAAATCACTGCTTCCCAACATATCTGCCTCGGCAGCTGCGGCAAGTGGTTGCAGCCTGCCACCCATGCGTGACGACGGTTCACTCCTTGCGAGGGTTATCAAGGATGGTGTATGCGCCATCTGTGGTGAGCCTGACTCCGAAGAAGGCAATGACATTATCTGCTGTGATGGTTGTCATGTCGCAGTGCATCAGGAATGCTATGGCGTTCCGGTGGTTCCAGATGGAGAGTGGTACTGCAGCCGATGCGAACAAGGCGTTTCGCCTCGAGTCATCTGTTGTGTATGTCATCAAGCTTACGGTGCAATGAAGCCAGTCCAGGTGCCAATTCCCGCAGAGGCCGTCGCAAAACATGGCTCAAGTATATTTGTTCGTCAGCCTGCGATCAGCCAAGCGGTTCAGGCTATTGGGGATCCGCGATTAACTCGAACGCATTTTCTGCAGTATAAAGGTGTGGAAGCTGTCAAGGCACCGCCAATTGATCCAAATTATGGTACCATTGAGTCGAGAACTCGAGTTGTCCCACACAAAGTCTGTGGTATTCCTAACCCTGATGCCGCATTGATGGCAGAGGAAGCCTTAGCACGTGCGGGTATGCCTCGTGTTGGGCATGCACCCACAGGAGACGTGTTGATTGCCCCACAAAGCAGCCCTTCCTTCTGGCATGGACTTCTTAAGTACATGACTGAGGGACCGATCACTTACCACTCAGTCCTTGAGTTTACCGCCTTGGCGGGTCGTGAACTCACTCGGATGCGCATTTTACGTGAACGTAGAACCTCACGCTCGTCCCATGAAGGTCAGGAATCGGACCATGAGAACGAAGACGCTGCCGACAGCGAAGTGGACCAAGCGATTGCAATGGAACAGGCTGTAAATGCGTATCCCGATCCGCCTGGACTGTGGGCCCACGTCGTATGTGCAACATGGACGCCGGAACTTTACTTCGTAGATGCGGATAAGGTTGATCCTGTGGCATGGCAAGGAGTTGTGTCCACCTTCACCACTGCTGGTCTACGCCGAAAGCTCAACTGTTACATCTGCCGCATGAACAAGTGCCGGGGTGCGGTGATTCAATGCCAAGAGCCTCGATGCACAGAAAGTTTCCACCCACAGTGTGCCCGACAGACAGGCTTAGCAGAACTGGGCATGATCCGCGTTGGCAATGCCTTGAAGCATGCCGCCTACTGCGATAAGCACCGAAGAGATACCGACCCAACCCACGTGACACCAGAGCAACTCTTGTTGGGCCAAGGCCTGCGCGAGCCTCCTGCAGACCTCTTGGCTCAACTGCGGAAGGCATATTTGGGTAAGAAAACATCTGAATCCACAGTACAGACATCCTCAAATGCCACGAGTCGACCTTCAATCTTATCGATTGTGCGATTGGCTTCGATCGGTAAGCTGACAGCCGACATGCTTCCGTTACCGATTCTCGCAGAGCTGAGACGGCTCGTGTTGTCACGTGCCGCTAAACGGCCGGCGTTAAGGCTCCAAGCAGACGACCTTCAAGTGACGCTGAAGTCTTGGAGTTGGAGTATTGCGAACTCTTTGCCAGCTTTCCAGGCTCCAAAACGTTGCTCAGCTTGTGCACAGCCAGGGCTAGGCCCTGGTCCTTATATCGAAGCGCTGCTCGGAGTTTCGATGCTACGTGTCTCCAGCGTGCCTCGCCGGCGTCACGTCTCGTCCTCAACCGTGTGGGCTGGATTGGATGATGAAAACATGATTACGATCCCACTGAAGAAATCAGGCCGTGGTACAAGTGTAGAGCCTGGTTTGCAGGCTGCATCGAGTGAAGAGGTCATGGCTCGCCCTGATGCTGAGTCCAACTCCATGCTTGACGAGTCACCTGAGTGGCTAGTTTGGCTTGCGGAACTTATCACCGGAAAGGCGGATATTAACATGCCACTACCAGGTGAGTCGTATGTATACAACGAAGAGCCCACTGAGGATGACGAAAACGCCATGACAGATGCATCCGCAGGCACCCTCAGCTCGAATCCTTCCGAGACCAATCTAGTCACCATGGACATCTCAGAAGACAATGTGAAGGAGCCCCTGGTCGAGTACGACTCGTCAGACTGGAGGAGTGTTGGCATGTGGTTCAACAGGTTCTGTAACACTGCCTATTTCACAAAGCGAGACAGGCGTGAGAAGTCGGAGACCCCATCCCTGCCACCCAACCCGTCACTCGCTCTCCCCCAACCGCCCTCACTCTCAGACCTCAACCCTGTAGTTGGTTGTATCTCTTGCTCGGCGTTTGCGCATGCAGATTGTGTTGGGTTGTGCTCAGAGGATTGGGCTCCATGCCTTGCGACGTTCATTCGAGCAATTGCGCGTGCGTACAGGGTTCGGATGGGCCAGTTCGGTACGACTAAACAACGTAAAGAGGTGAGTCAATCTTCGGACGATACCCTCCGTTTCTGCCCTGAAACACTACGTCGGTCGCTCTTCGATGCACTTGCGATTATTTATGACCCTTCTATCGTCACACCAGCTCACCCAGGCTTCTGTCCTGTGCACACTTGGGTGCCCTCTGACCCAGAGGGATACTTCGCCCAGCTTGACTCGCGTCGTGATGGAGGCGTGTTGGATCCGAATGCAGCATGCACCTGCGATGGTATGCATTTAGTCCATAGCGCCGGAAACAACGCATCAGCGTCCGAAGCGGAATCCCCGTCTGAGACGCAAAAGAAGGAACTGGTGGAACGTGCGAATGCCTTTACTCCTACCGCCGTCGCTGGTTTATCTGAATATGTGTGCGGTAGATGCGGCGAGCTTGCAGCATCGGTTCCAACCGCCTTTGAGAATAGTGCAGTCCTTCCTTACTTCACGCTTGAAGAGTTGGATCGTTTGCCGAAGTGTGTCCTGTGTGGAATGGGTCATGGTGCGTTTAAGCCAGTTCAGATCGATCCACTTTTGGTTGTTCAGCAGGGTCCTAAGGGAAGTGTTCCTGCTCCAACACAGCAGCAGGATCACCCGTCGCAGAGCTCGAAACCAGGAGCCTCGTCCAAGAACGCAGTCGAGGCAAGGCAATGGGTTCATATCATCTGTGCACAACACGTTCCTGAAGTTTACTTTACTGGAACTCCTCCAACAGAGGAGGTATGCGGCGTGGATTCCGCGTTGGCGGCGAGACGTACGCTTGTGTGCAGCTTATGTCACACAAAGGGTGGTGCGCCTATCCAGTGTTGCCACCGACTCTGTTACAACGCATTCCACGTTTATTGCGCTGCACAAGCTGGTTTGTGGAATCCGCCACCTACGCCAGGTGCAGACGTTTCTGAAGACCAGCACAAGCAAATGAAGGATGCAAATCCTGCCAGTGGACATAGAACCTTCTGTGTGAAACATGCGCTGTTAGCAGATCCTAATCCTGACCGTCAGACGCTACTTGACAAGCTTTCGCACGAACTCACGCTTCGTCGTAAGCTAGCAGATACAACAAGAATGCGCTCGACGTTCAAGATTGCATCTGGCGCCACCTGGACTTTGGATGAACTGCGTACATTACCTTCTTCCTCGTCGCATAGTGTCGATCACTCGCAACATGGTGCTGAGCCCGAAAGGCGTAAGAGTTCGTCAACCGGAGCACCACGTGGCCGTCCTAGAATTCATGATCGTGATTCGAAGGATCGAGGACGCAACTCTACATCGCGGGCAGACAGCAAGGGCCTGCTAGGCTCGAAGCGTGGGCGCAGCGATTCTTACGGTGGCGCCAAGTCGGAGGAATCCCAAGGCTCTGACTCGATGGTCCTTAATGCACCGCTTGGAGGCATCATCCCACGGCTGATGCTTCCAAGCAAGACTATCAACAACACAACAGTCGATTATCGCGACTGGGTCAATGAGCTCAGCAGCTTGATCTTGCCCACCGTCGAGCTTCCGCAATCGCCCGGATCGGATGCAACTTCAGCAAGTGACGATAAAGGTGCGTTCAAGTCATTCAAGGACTGGCGTGTGGAGAAACGAGGGCCCGTGAATCCATTCGAAATTATGATGCGCAAAGCGAATCCCAATCTCAAGTCCACATCAGGTAATACCAAGGACGGTGCGCAGTCCGATACACTTCCCCCTCCCTTGCCATCCCCAGAACTAGATGCAGAGCAAGATGCAATTGACTCAGAGGATCGTCCGGTAAAACGTGTTTGTGGTGTGGCGTCTGAAGTCAAACGAGACTCTAGCAACCCAAGAATCGTAGATCCATGGACTACTGTTCAGCGGCATGCCATTGCTTGGCGCAAAGCCTCGCGAAGGGTTGACCAGAGAGCTGGTGTGTATGCACCTCCTGATGCTGAGAGCTACTGCTTCTGTGATACTGCGTATGACGACGGATTCATGATCCAATGCGAACACTGCCTGACTTGGTGTCATGGTGCTTGCGTGGGTCTGGTGGAAGAGAAAGATATCGAAGCCGCGTCATCCCAGTCGACGTGGCTGTGCCCCATCTGCATCATTCGACATGGATCTCAATATGAGGCAGGGGCAAAAGAGTAAAGCGTTTCCTTGCTTAAGCCTAAGCCTAATTCTTCGAGACTGATGTTTTATTTATTTATTGCTAACTGTACACAGATTATAGTTTCCCCAAAATACAAGGAAATTCTGATTATATACACTGTCAGTACTACTACATCGCTTGCAACTGGTAACGTCGATTGCCCTTGCTGAGAAGAAGGTTCTGATTATTCAGGGACTCGATAAAGGTCTCGAAATCGGGGACGTCCAAGTTGTTCTTACGTGCGACGGCCTTCAGTTCCTGAATTGTGAACACGTTTCTACCTTCAGCGTTCGCGATGCGCCTAAGAGCAGCGATGAAGAAGTTGGCTTGTTTCGCCCGACTCAAACCTGTTGTACGCCGTAGGTCGACGCAGCCTGCATCGTCACTAAACACATCGAACAATGACTCTTTCATAAGATCAACAACATCAATCGCATCAGCAGCGGTTGCGACCTCGCGCAACTCCAGCTTGGCTCGCGCCTCTGTAAGACGAATCAATGCCTCAAGTTGACGTGTCGTGACAGGAGTGAATCCTTCGCCACCCAGTCGACTCTCCTTCCTCAGACGAAGGAAGAAGGATTCGAGAACGCGTCGGGCTGAATGTGTTAACTTCGGGTGTACATGCTCACGGGCATACATGATGTACTTTCGGAGCAAAACCGCTGGTAGGACCTCTAATGTTTGCCGATCATATGGTGTCAGAGTGAGTCGCTCTGACAGAGGCTTCGATGCTGCGAGTTCTGCTGCCTGCTGTTCTCTATAGTAGCATTCATCGAGCATCTCAAGTACTTTCTCTGGAGGCGGTACGTGTTTGAATGCAATAGGGAGCAGCAAATTCCCTCTTCGTCGGTGACTTCGGTTTGGGTGAGCGCGGTCCGACTCGAACGTGCCTGACGTTCCGTCACGCAGATTATGAGCAGATGGGTGCGAACTTGTGTTGCGAGTGGGGTGGGCGAAAAGCGAAGCGTCAGTGTCACTCGTCGTATAGCCATCATCGACTGCGTGCTTCAGGCGCTTGAACTGTGATGAAACACGACTACTACGATCGCCCTCCTCGGAATCGCTGAATATGTCCGTTGTGGAGTCATTTCCACGTGGACCTTCTCTTAGACTGCGACGAGCGCCCAGTCCAGGTTGCTCGAATTGACCAAACTGTGAGCTGATGCTGCCATCCGTGGTGTCACCATCATCACCGAAAGGCAGGCGCTTCGCCAAACGACCCATTCCGGCCGAAAGGTCCGAACCAAACTGTGCAGACGCACCTCCAACACTGCGAGGAACATGCTGTGTGGGCCGTGACCTTGCGGGCGTGGCTGTAGCCTGGGAAAACGCAGTATGAAAGATGGAAGAATTATGAGCGTTCGTATTCTGGGCCTGATTGCTCTGCTGGCTGACATGGGCTGGAATTTGGCTTGAAAATTCGGCTTGCGTGATCGATTCCACGTTCGAATGCCTTTGTTGAGTAGGCAAAACCGTTGGCTTGCTGCCGGCTGATCCACCATGCATGGAAACGACATGTTCAGAAAGATGCAGATCGCGCATTATGTTGGGTCTATCTAGGAGAATAAACGTTAGATCGAAGCGACTGAGAAGCGGCATGCCCATTTTCAAGTTCTCCGCCACTGTCTTTAGTTTATCATAATGGCCACCAGTCGGATTGGCAGCGGCTAGGACACTGGTGCGAGCCATGAGTTGACAGACAATTCCGGCCTTTGCCACAGATACTGTTTGTTGCTCCATGGCCTCGAGTAGAGCATTCTGTTCACCGGTCATCTTGTCTAACTCATCGATGCAGCATACTCCGCGGTCGGCGATTACTAGTGCGCCTGGCTCTAAAGAATAGTCGCCATCTCTTCCATCACGATGGAGCGTAACCGTCAATCCCGCATTCGTAGCCGCATTGCCAGCGATGTAGACTCCTCGAGGTGCTAATTTGGCGGCTGATCTAAGAAGTTGGCTCTTACCCAGGCCTGGATCACCCACAATCAGCAGGTGAATGTCTGACCTAACGGGATTCTTGACAACTGACGACATTTGTCTCTGAGTCCCACCCATCAAAGTCAGTAGAATCGCGAACTTGACCATTTCCAGACCGTAGATGGAGGGACAAAATGAGTGAACCAAAAGCTTCACAAGATCAGGTTGCATAGCAATGTCGGCGACTGCACGAAGATCCTGCTCTGCGAACGAAACCTGGCTCCCTGAACTCGAAGTTGATAATCTTAAGCTGGGGCTCGGGGTTCCAGCGTCACCGGAAGCGCTAGATGTTTGGCTTGCGGAATTCCTGTTGAGCAGTGCATCAGTGAGAGACATTCCTGGTAGGTTCTCGAACCCAGACCCAACGAAACCGAAATCTGACCATGCACTGAACTCAGAACCGTGATCCGTAGCCCCGGTATTGTTCGTCCCATTGACACTGCTCACGCTATTGACATCAATGTAAAGCACAAATAGACTCTTGTTGCGACCACCACCTCCAAACCGGCCGCCGCGGCCACCTTCGGGCCGTCTGGCTTTCACAATCCCAGAAATGATAACCACTTCTCCGGGTGGTGCACCGTCGACAAGGTCTTCCGTCAATTCGCAGTCGATGGCCCTTGGGATGCGACCCATGTCGACATGGTCAGGAGTAAGCTGTTCTTGAACACGTAGCAGTTGCCAGTCCACAGCGATGGCCGTCGACCTGTCAGGATTCAGGATTTGGTTCCGGCAGCGTCCATCGTTTCCTGCACAGACTACAGGAGGGCTGTACTGACCGTCTGGGAACGCGCATGTCTCTCGATGGCCACAAAGGCCACATTCAAACGTCATTGACTTAACGAGTGGACGCACGCTACCGACTCGAGTGACAGTACCACGAATAGAAACGAATTTTTCAAGGTAGTTCGCCTTCACACTGCGAACTGGGATGATGTTGGTACAGTTCGCAATGCGCACTATCACTTTGGGAAATGGTATTACAATCCGGAGTCGGTCTAAGGTGACGTGGGCCGCCAAAGCCAAGCAGCCAAGAACGGTGCTTGGCTCATCACGTAGCGCCACCGCAAAATCCGCCACGGGTACCTCGCTTTCAAGTCGAGTGAAGTTCAGGGTCACTCTACCGTGTTGGCGCACCTCGGGTGTATCAACCCAGCTTTGCCGCGCAAGGAAGAAATCTATAAGTGCATACGCAATCTGAACACGCTGCTCGAACTCGGTGCACTCCAACGAAGGGAAATACGAGTTCCATCGCAGCAAAACCTCTCGAAAGCGCGAATTGGTCGATCCCCCGCCCGGACGGGTGCCGAGCATGGTATAGAGCGGCTAGGAGCCCAGCTAGTATCGCTTAGCACAAGGTACTCTATCGAACAGACTTTGATATCTTGATGGGCTGCGCTGCGGCGCAGGGTTTTCAGGTGCGTCTGTACGAATGGCACTTTGGCGGCAAACGTGGTGGATGAAAGAGCCTCGTTGGCTGTGGAATTAGGGATCAAAACGGGTAGTAAACACGGTAGGAGTAAGTTATGCTCGTCGCTAGAGCGGTTTCAGGTGTTTTCTAATCGACACTATACGCCCACGCTGAGATTCCAAGTTACTGCAAAAGTAGAATTTCCAGTTGTTTCGAGGCCTGGTGAGAGGCCTTCTCGAGCTGATTGTGGGCCCACTCGGCGGAGGAATGGCATATAAATCCCCATGTCCAGTATCTTTGGTACCTACTGCATATTTTAACAGTGGTAATGCCCTGACCCTTGCTCACTTTGCTCATTCGTACAACACGCCCAAGAGTCAGAGAGCACGTACCATGCGGTTTCAATGGGAAGAGCACGGCCTCGGGGCCGGTCTAGGTCATTGCAGTAGCTATACCGGCTTGCCGCTGCAAGTTGCAGCCCCAAACCTTGCACAAAACTGCCCCCTCGCCAGTGCGCACCTTTATCGGCTAAAAGTCGGACAGCAACAAAGTTCATAATTCCGAATGGATCGGAATCCGCGTGCACACGGAGGTTGCCCATGGATTTTAGGCGCTGTCGATGTATCCTAGTGTGATCATCCTAACCTGAGTATTTCTGAAACGAAAGCCCCAGATGTTCCACAAGATCCTGCAACTGTCCGCGACGGTCTGAGGTGACGTCTTTGTTATTGTCGTATCTCACGAGGTTTTCACGTGAAAACGGGACTTGTAGCTATAATGGACACGTTTTTCCTTGCAGCGGTGCTAGGTCTCATCAGTTTTCCACCTACTACCTGTCATTTAGCCCCTATAGGGAACGCTGCTACACACGGAGAGAGAGCATGTCCGGTGTGAATCCCGAAGCCATCAAATCCCAAGCCTCGTTCTGGAGCCGCTATGGCCCATGGCTTGTTACGGCGGCTGTCGCCGGCGGTGCTGCAGCGTACTCGCTTTACAAGGAGCTCAAGGCCGACGTGGGTGAACGCAACGAAGCGAAGAGTAAGTCCACACGCAACTCTGCCCTTTCGCCAACTTCCTCATCCTCTGCGGTGGAGCTGTCACTTCCTTATCGTGATACGTCAGGAGCGATGGACCTCAACTCCGACGAGCTCATGGGCAAGATGACGCTGCGTGATATCGACTGGGATGGGAAGCGTGTGTTGGTTCGTACTGACTTCAACGTGGTGGTCGAGAACGGTGTCATCGAAGACACCATCCGAATTGATCAGGCCATCCCCACCTTGAAGTACCTGTTGAACAAGAAGGGTCCGCTTGGCGGACCCCGTTGCGTTGTTATCATATCGCATCTTGGCCGCCCTGCGGGTGACTTTGACCGCAAGAAGTATTCTCTGCAGCCGATTGTGGGCTACCTTGAGGAGTGCCTTGGTCGCAAAGTTGAATTCTGGCCTGACTGTGTCGGTGAGGACTTAGAACAACGGACAAAGACATGCGAAATGGGTACGGTTATCCTGTGTGAGAACCTTCGTTTCCACATCGAGGAGGTTGGCAAGGGCATAGTCGATGGAAAGGAAGTCACTGCTAAGCCAGAGGATATCATTGCATTCCGTGAGAAACTCTCGCGACTGGGTGATGTCTTTGTCTTCGAAGCGTACGGTGCTGCGCACCGACCTCATTCCTCGGTGGTTGGCATCTCCATCCCCGAGCGCGCGGCAGGTTTGGCGATGGGTCGCGAAATGGCGGTGTACGCCCACCTTCTTCGTCCCCGGCCAAAGCCTCAAGAGATTGAAGTCAACGTCCCGGAATTCTCTGACCCAGACACATCAGCCTCGCGCGAGGGTGCCGTCAGATTCGTATCAAAGAAGATCCTTCGTCGGCCGGATGGCCCTTATGTCGTTGTCATTGGATCGCCTATGAAAGTCACTGATCGAGTTAGTGTTATCAAGCGCTGGGTTGAGCACGCCGATGAGATTATCATCACAGGTGGTATGGCCTTTACCTTCAAAACCGTGATGAATCATGGATTTAGACTCGGAAAGACTCCCGTGGACGTCGATGCATTCAAGGATGTGAAGGAAATTGTTCAACGTGCAAATGAACTTGGTGTTAAACTCCACCTCCCAACTGATCATTGTATTGCGCAAGGTCTGAGTCCCGATGCTGCGATCGGTGTTACAACTGACGAAATGGGTATCCCTGACGGGTGGATCGCACTGGATGTAGGTCCCCGCTCACGTGCCCGTTTCTCCCAACTCATCACTCGCGCCAAGACTGTAGTCTGGGTTGGCACAGTTGGCTGCTTTGAATGGGGTGCTTTTGCAGGTGGTACGATTGCGCTCTTACAGGACCTCGTGGAGGCTACTAAGAGAGGAGGTTTCACGGTCATTGCTGGTGGTGATGCAGGTGCGGCTGCTCGCATGTTCACCGTGGGTGGCAAGTACGCCTGCGAGCAAGTCTCATATGTCAGCTCCGGTGGCGGATCTTCACTTGTGTTGATGGAGGGCAAGCTTCTGCATGGAGCCGCGCATCTTACCGACAAGCCCACCAGACGTCAGTCATCCTTGTCAACGAGTCAATCTGATACAGCTGATCAGTAATGCGGCCATCGTTGCCAACTTAACTATGGTGACACACCCAATTGTTTGACGCTCGTTTCTAAATCGCATGCCACTTCGACCACACAGATCAATCTGTTCATGAAGCATCAGTGGAGACGAATAAGCCACATGTAAGCATAGCTTGATGATGAGTCGTGTTTCCACGTGCACCTTTTGCGGCCGAGCTCCAGACAGTAATCCAAACTCATTGTAGTTATGTTAATCAAACAGATACTGCCGAAACAGTTATAAAAGAATGTTGTCCCAAAAGCCCCTTCATAAAGTCACAATGTCTAATGTACCCTTTACAATTTATTCGACAATGCCCGGATTACCCTTTTCTTTAAAGGGGACTCAGTGGCGTTTTTTGGACACGGTTCTCGATTGTGCAGCGCTGGACAAAGTGGTGGGAACTGGTGTCATGGTTGATACCTCGTCGTACAGTGATGAATTTGGCATTTTCACTGGTAAGACAGCGGGAGACCCGCCAGTAGAAGCATTGACTGTTGTTGCTACAAGGGCTGATCTCCATTGCTCCAGCCGGGTGCGCATCAGCGCAGCGATCCGCTGGATGACTTGAGGGGTCATTCCCAACTTCGGTCCCATTTTACTGTAGGCCTCAAGCATCAGGTCAAAAAGCTCAGGTAAGGTCAGCAAGTGCCGCAAATGGGGTCTCTGAGGAACCTGATGATCCAGCACTCGAACTGTCTCAATGGCTTCTCGGTCAATCGCGTCACCTGAGACCGCTTTGGCACGGAGAGTTCTGTCGAGGGAGGCCAGCTTATCCTTTAAAGGGGTAGAGATTGACTGTGCTGTAGGTGCAACCTCTGCATCTACTGAGTCCGCGGAATGTCCTGCAGCACCAGCCTTCTTATTAATGGAAACTGAGGATCTTTGCAAGGCCGCAAGTGCAATGTCTGCCAACCGTGGGCTGGGTCGTGGGTCATCACCCGCGGTGAAATTCAACGAAAGCGACGGAGGCCGCCTGCGGGTAAAGAGCCTCTTTTCCGAGGGAGTAGAATTCGGGGTTGATGGTGTTGGCGAGTCAGATCGCGAAGCTCTTTGTTCACTAGCGTATCTGGATGAAATCTCAACGTTGTAAGCTTGCCACATTGCGGATACTAGCTTAGTATGCTTCTTGTGCTCTGCAATCGCCTCGTAGTACTCTTGCATTCGCTTTGTCCAGAGAGCGTGGCGAGCGGTAATGAAGCGTTCAAGCAACAGCTGACGAAGACTGTCAGGAACGCACTTCAGAGCCCCAGGACCGGTAAACGGATCACTAGGATCCCCATCGTTAGAGGGGGGTGTGGCAACTGTCACCGACGAGGCTTGCGATTGACTCGCTGTTGACATAACACTATATGCGTTGGATGGAGTCTCTCCGAGAGCTGCACTCAAGCTCACAGCCCCGATACCTCGAAGGCCGCTTCGACTCTTACGCTTGGCCTGCTCGGCCATGCGCTTCTGCTCCGCTTGACGGTAAGCAGACGCTAATGCGCGTTCCTCAGCAATCCACTGAATCTCTGCAGCGGTAACACTGGTGCGCAACGGCAACTTACCTTTGCACTTGCGCCACCAGCGCTGGATTCTCACGATATGTCCCACATAGGATCGGATGGAATGGAGAATATGTTGCTTGTAGCTCTGCGCCTTAAGCAGAGTGAGAATAACGTCTGTGGCTACGCGCGCTCGATTCCGGCGCATGCGCGCAAGTTTTCGTCTAAGAACACGCACTACAACGGCAAGACCTCGCTTCCTCGTTGCTGTATACTCGCGCCAACGTCTGAATGCCACAATGAGTCTTGTCGCGCGTTGAAGCTTCGCTGCTGCTGTAGACAAAGTTATCTCCTGCTTCAATTGAATTGCTGCAATCGACATTGTACGCCCTAATCTGAGCGCTGTCATGATCTGGATCCAAGCACCCTGCAGGGTCCGAGCCCGAAGTTGCTCCAAGGTCAAGTGCCTTGTCACGGGCTGAAGAGCTTTCCCCGACTTCGGGGTCAACGTAGACAATGTGGGAGTCCGCATTGGCGTTTTCCTGGACCGAGCTGAGTCCTTGACCGAGGTTTCATTGCTTTCCGGGTCAGTAGAGCTGGTGGTATGGTCTGTGGCATCGGTATCCTCAGCATTTGCATCCCCTCCGCGCACTGCCCCAGGGAGGTGCCCGGAAAGCTGTAAGGTGCTGCGGAGCTCTGGAGGGGGAGGAGGCAGTGGTGGAGCACCCACGTTCACAAAGGCGGGACTAACCGCAAGCCGTTCTATCCGTCGTGTTCGATATGCATCCAGGTACATGCGTGTGACAAGGGCGCGCTCCGAACGCTGTTCTCTTTCAAGCTTTTGGTTCTGCAAAAATGTGCGGTTCCCGTCTTGAGCACGCGCAATGAACGCTCTGATTCGATCATGGGACGTCTGGCTACCGACGCCGCCGGACAAGCGAACCAGTTCTTTTTCATACTCCTCGTGAACATCGAAGTTGATGGACTCGAGCAGCTCGACTTCGTCTTGTGTTAACCCAAACCGATTGGTCGAACTTCTTCGTGGTTGTGGGTCAGGCTTTGAATCAGAGGACTCATCTCCCTTTTCAATACCCTCTGTAGCGTTATCCTCGAGATCCGGGGTATCGTGTAGGTCACCATCCATAGATTCCTTTCGATCTTCTGGTTCATCACCTTCAAGTCCAACACTCTGTCGAACTTTAAGACGTTCAGACTCCAGCTTCCGTTTCTCCAGCTCTCGTCGGAGAGTCTCTCGGGCTAGCTTACGGACATTGCTGAGCGCCTCGCGTTCGAGAAGCCTATGTTGACTCGCTCGCGCAAGTAGGCGTGCCTCCACAGGACTTGCCCCCGTAAACGACGCTGCGAGAGCCGACATCGAGGAAGGTTCTGTCGTTGTAAACAACTGGCGCGCAGATGTCTGCGCGGTGGTGGGAATGGGCGGAAATCTTGGTTGAGTCGCAAACTTGGGCCCATGGCCACCTAGTGTTTTGGAGCCGAAGGACGTCGTCTCAGCCAGGTACTTACCAGGACCAACAAGCGGCGCATTTGAATGAGTTAAGCCGCTTGCTGTCCGAGTGCGAAGTATTGGTCCGATGTTAGTCTCCCGAGGTTCGTGATGCGGAAGTTCATATCCTGAGGCTGAAATCAGTGGGTGGAGCTCACGGGTAGTGATGCCGAGGCGTGATGCTCTCTCCATTTCGCTCTTTGAAACGGCGACACGACCGGTGCTCGAAGCTTGTGCTGATGAGTTCAAGTCCCTCGGCCCAGCTCTGGCTGTGAGGACTTCCGAGGAAAGCCCTTCGATTGGAGTTGCGCCAGCACGAGCAAAGCTAAATGCCTTTCCGCCTGATGCTATTCCCACACCAGCCGCGCTAGTGGCTGCGGTTAAGGGTTGAGCCAATTGCTCAGACAGCACCTCCAAGGTATTGCTACTAGGATTTACAGCAGTCAAAGCAGCTGCAGACTGGGCAGCCTCAGCCGATGCGATCTGTAGGTTTCGCGACGCTGCAACGACTGAAGCTGATGGAACGTTGGGAACCAACGTACCTGATGATGCAGATGATGCTACCATGGCTGCAGCCACCGCGGAGGGCGCAGCGGGCATTTTCGTGCGTGGATGTACGATGCCTAAGACCTTGGCATAGCTCGTTGCCAGAAGCTTGTTAATGTCTCCTTTAGGGGCCCTGGATACCGGTAGTCTCGATAAGACCGTCGTTTCTTGTGCTTCATTCGCTTTTCCTTCTGAAAGTGCGACCGAAGCAGCAGCAGCGATCGACTTTGCCAAACTCAGAGGACGCGCTATGACGGGCTCGGTGAGAGCCAGCACAGCCTCCGCAGTTGTCACACGTGTGCCAAAACCTGAGGTCAGTACAGCATATTGCGAAGGATCGTCGACCCCAAGCGGAAGAGTTGGACTTTCTGGATCGGAAAGGCTTCTTATTTCCTGGGCGGTGGGAGATGCATCGTCGTATACACCGATCATGGAAGTTGACGAGGCAGCCGAAGTTGCAGGAATACCAGCACGTAGCAGCGTAGCTGTACCACCCAAGGCTCCTGACGAAAGTGTCGCCTGCTTGAAAGACTGAGGGACAACTGAACCAAGATCCTTGCTGATCTCTGCTCGGGTATGATTCGTGGTATCGCGTACTCCTTGTTTGCGAGGCGAACCCGGTTCTTTGTTCTGTCCTGTGCAGTCTCGTTCTGGATTGGATATGGCATTTAGATACACCCGAATCTGAGGTTGTGGAGTGGAAGACGGAGGTTGGTTACGTTTCGTAGGATATGGCAGGGTGAGTGATGTTGTGAAAGGTGATACCCACGTGCCCGATGGAGATAAGCCAGACATCCGGGTCGAACGCAATTTCTCAACTTCTCTCCGCTCAGGATCCGCGGTTTCCTTCTCGGCGTCGCACACGACTTTGTCTGCAGGTAATGCTTGGTGAACATCATGAATCGACTCGGGACTGCTAACTTGCTGCAAACTGGACCTTGCATCATCGTTCCTAGCCTCTAGGGGGTATGTGCTGTGACGCGCAATGGAAGGCTTGTCGCTCAAGCGCTCTTCTCCAGCTTTGCTTAACTGGGCGCTCGAAACAATAGCACTGGAATGCCGCGTTGCCTCGGCTAGGGCTGCAGCATGATCTCGCCTTTCCTTCGCACGCAATGCCTCGACGATTGGCTCCTCAACATGCCTTGGGAGTTTATGCCCTCGGCGTTTCTCGGGCATAGGGATATTGCCCATCGGAAGCGACTTCGCTGAGCGCGGAGTCCGGCTTGAGAAATGTGCGTACCCAAATGAGCTTGTTAACCCAACTCGACTGGTGGTTTCGTCTTCACTGGCAGTATCGCTACTTTCCGTCGAATCTTCCTCTTCACTGCTTGTGATGGTGACTTGTTCGGAGTCGCTCAAACCCAAAAGCCGTCGCTTTGCTTGCAGTCTGAGTCGCCTGCGGTCGGCTCTCGCAGCTTCTCGTGCTCTCCTTCGCTCGAGCCGGCGAGCCCGCCTTCTTGTCGCTTCTTCCTTTTCGTGAAGCTTCTTCTCCTCTGCCTCATGCTGGGCGTGCTTCTGTGCTTCCTGTCGAAGCTGTTTCATGTGTTGACGTTTGACCTGAAATTTCGCGTTTTCACGGGCTGCAGCGGCACGCAATGCCAATAGAGCACGGCTAGCGGGTCCGTTCTCATCGAGTCCGTAAATTCCTCCAGATTCTCCAACGCCAATTGGTGTTGCCCCAGCCCCGGGAGGTCTTCGCGAGCGACTAGCCTCTAAGAAATGGGCGGCCGGGACATGTCGGTGAATCGGGCTGTTTGGAAGGACTGTTATACCGTTGCTTATGCTCCCAGTTGTTGCACCATATCCTATTGGAGCACTCGCTGCGATGGAGCCAGTGAATCGAGCTGGTGACACAAACACATTGTTCGAGGTGGGATTGGTCTCGGACAAATGTACAACTGTTCCAGGAGCAGTAACAGCGCGTGAACGAAGTTGGGCCTCAAAGCTTGCAATTCGATCTTGAGCCGCTGCACGTGCGCTGAGTCTTTCTGGGGACTCTGGTCGGCCTCTCTGGCTAGGGCTTTTAGTATGAGAGGCAATCGTACCACTGTAGTTGTGTGGGAGGTGAACGGGTGGCACAATGTACTTGGCATAATTTGGGAGCTTGACCTTGTCGGTCAGCTCGGCCACGTCCGTGAGCAGTCTGGAACTGGATGAGGAACTCAGCAGCTGAGACGATATCGGAGGAGACGGAGAGGTCGGCCTCAGTTGGCGAGGGGAGGGTGATCGGACGGGCGATTCCATACTTGTTGAAGGATTCATTGCGGTTGAAGCAAGGCGGTAGTCGCGCGGAGGGGAGGCCAGCGCCAAGAAGTGCCTCTCATCAATTGATCGGTTTCCGTTGACGGCGGCAAGCGTCGAGTCCTGCATGGCTAGAAAGGCAGACAACTAAGGGCTTAAGCGCCCTATTCCAGGTCCTACACCAGTCTCCAACCTCTACAGGCCTAAGCTCACAAGTGCCGCGTGCACAGCCGGGGCAAACTCCTACTTTGGTCGATCAGTCTAGTTCATGTGAACTTCCCAGTTGATTTGTCACTTGATGTACACTGCCTTGGAATATTACTGGAGAGACAGACTTGGACTTACGTCTACCCGCGAATGGTGCAGTTGGCTCCGAGATGCACACGCTTGGTCGCGCTGCAGAATCACCTGGGCAAACTAGTTGAAGTGTCCGTTTCTCGGGCCTCGCGGTCCCGAACTCGCAACATGCTGCGGATTCAGCAGCATGCTGCGAGTGCGAGAGAAAATTCGAACAAGTGAGCCAAAAGAGTATCAACTGCGCAGAGCGTGTTCCAGTGAATGAAAATCGTTAAAAAGTGAATGGTGTGATGTAGTATGCGTGGCTGATCCTTCTATCAGTGCGCCTTGGGAATGCGCACGCCCATGCATGCGCAATTGCGCCCCAACCACGATCAAAGTAACAACCACGTCACTGACCCTGCAGCCCGCTGCGCGGGCGTCCAACCTACACACGAACGAAGCACTGATCCGTGCGGACGGCCGCCCACCTCTCCCCGGTGTTACGTGCTGAGGGTCGGGCATGCAAGTGCGTGAGTAGATCGTGGGTCCCACCATGGTCCGTGGCTCGGACAAGAATCTTGAGTGATTGAATGACAATAATACTATCACACTTCGCACGGCAGAGCTCAAACTGACTCAGATTGACTCACCATGCACTTTGCTCTCCGTCTTGACCACGTCTCCAGACCCAGCGTGGAGCTCCCGAAACGATGTCCAAAGATCCCGCTGGCGTGTACTTTAAGTACCCTGACACACTCCTTAGCATCCTGCGCGGGTTTCGAAATGGTGTGGTGTATGGCGCAAAGATTCGATTTCCACACGCGCTCGTCATGACGCTGCTTTTCCGTGACGGCACCTGGAGGGACAAGGCATACGCAATTTTCCAGGCCACCTACACGCATGCCAAGAATCTCGGTTTCTATGCTGCCACCTTCAAGGCCGTGCGCGCCCTGCTCCGACACTTCCGAGGTGTGGAGGATCCCTGGAACACCATCATTGCGGGTGCTGTCGGTGGTGGCTTAATGTTCGGTACGAACGATCCCGTGAGCACCCAAATTAACATGTACGTCATGTCTCGTGTCATTTTCGGATGGGGCCGTACTGCAGTCAACCATGGTATGGCGACGTATACACCAGCAACGTTCACGATTTTTGCGGCCATCACGTGGGCGATGGTCATGTATTTGTTCTACTTCCAGAAGGGTACGCTACAGTCCTCGCTGATTAGCTCCATGGAGTATCTCTACAACGCTTCGGATACTTGGCCCAAGGACGCCAAGAACCCTTTCGACTGGTTCCTTCGATAAATCCTAGCATTGTTAGCATCCCATGCACGCAGGCTCAACATTCTTTCAGTCGCTGACAGCCGTAGCTTTTCAGATGGAAATGTTTAGGCCACACATTGTATCGTGGCCAACTGTTAGTATGTGAATGAAACTTCGACTTGCCTTTTTTCCCAACACGGCTTGACCGTACTTTCCGCTTTCTACCTCTTATTATCAAATTCAAATACACCAAACACTTTGCAGACGAGAGAAGTAGTAATACGTCGTAATAACTTACGATGCACCCGCCAGAGCCAGTCACTACTCTTTTATTGTGCTGACTAGGAAGTAAGACGAACCTCCTTACAGAACCTGAGCTGTTGCAAAGATGCCTTTTGTTTGAAGCGCTGCTTGATAAAGCACTTCGGCAGGGGGCAAAGGCTTAAGGCGCTCCTGTTTTGCAACTGCATTCCATAGCTCACCGTACCTTGGATTGGACTCAGTGCACATGCGAACGACCTCGTCCTGGGTTTCCTGGGTACCACACTCCAACTCCATCTTGTAGAAGTAAATCCATGTGTCACCGAGAGCTGGCGAAGCTGTCGTTGCACGCGTGAACCATGTGCGTGCAGTGTTGATCTTACGGGCATCCCAGAAAACCTTTGCAACTGCCAAAAGAACATATGGGTCATCTGGCAACCTGTCAAGCGCGTGGGTGCACAATGACTTGCGGGCCTGAGGGCGTTCCGGTGCCTCGATTGCAAGACCCATAAGTCGACCTGAGTTAGGGCAATTCTTTTGGGCAGTTGCAGCAACGACCAATGCTGCTGCTGGAGTGATCGCACCAGCAACAGGAGGCTGCTGTGTAACTTCACCTACAGCGGGTACAAGACTCGCTTCCGGCAGAAGCTCAAGACGGATAGACTCAGTCCACAACTCGTCAGACTCAGGCAAACTTGCACGAGCACGCTCGAGAACGGCACGCGTTCGCGCACGCGCTTGAAGTCGACCGAAGCGCAGCTCGCAGCGAGCGAAGCTAAGCCAAAGCTGAACACTTGCCTTTGGATGTTCTCGTACTGCTCGTCGATAGGCATCTCGCGCTTTCTCGACAGCCGTGGCAATCGCAGCATCAGCCTCTTGTACAGACATCGCCTTTGAGGCAGCCCACTCAGCTGTGTATGCCGCACGGGCAGCTGTAAGCAGTTCATCCTCTTCGCCGGGGGTGCCACTCGAACCGGAGCTCATGGCATCGGCGTTTGAATCTTGCTTACTTTCCAAGGGGGAGGGTTGGAGCTGAATCGACTGAGCAACGGTGCTGCCAGTGACCGTACCCTCTGTCTTCTGCGCTTCACACTTCAGTTGCAAACGGGTTCGTAGCTGTGCATCGTACTCACTTGCAATCCAAGCGGGTACTGCGCCAGGCACTAGTAGAAGGCGTGCATAGTACGGATCATTTCGCAGTCCATCAATCGAACCCGGAGTGGTACCGCCTCTGCGGGCAATGATAATCCTCGCAGCTTTGGCTTCATGCATCTGAGCCTGCATAAGCCACAGCTTAGTGAAGTTGGGTGCTAGCTTGATGCCCTCCTCGAGCAGTTCTTGCATCTCATCCCATCTATATAGCAGTCTTGAGAGCTTTGCGCTTTTTATCCAAATGCGACCTCGTGCAATTGCGCGAGCACCCTGACCACGACCCTGCTCCTTCTGCTCAAGCAGGGAGGTGCGAGCCTGTTTAAGCAGTGCGTGGCATCGTGTGAATTCCCCTTCTTCTTGCTCCAGTTTGGCTGCGGCGATCCACACCTCAACGCTACCTGCGCATGGAATAAACGCGCGGCTGAGCACGTTACGGGCGGCGTCTGGATCGCCCTTGACCCAGAGCGCCTTCGCATACGTAAGCCAGAGCCCTTCATCCGTGGGACACGCCGTGACTGCCTTCTCAAGCAGCGACTCCTCTGCCGCTCTGGCGGCCCGCTTCTGATCCACATCATTCTCGGGCAGTGTCTTGTTGAACTCACGCTCAAGCTTGAGTGCAAGCAGCCAGAATGTGGGACGATCAGTAAACTCCTCCAATAATTTGCTCGCTGCAGCACGAGCGCAGGTAAGGAGCTTCATACCTGAAAGTTCGGTGATATCGTTTTTCCATGTGTCGGCACGATCGACTGGATCAATGCCAATGCCGAGTGCGGCACGAATCAAGGCCGATGCTGTACAATGTGCACCCTCTCGTTCGGCCTTGGCCGCTTCATCAAACCAGAACTGGCGAGGAAGCGACGCACCATGAGCCTCCAACGACTTGATCGCATTGTTCATCATTCTCTCGAGGAGAGAGACGATGTCTGAAGGAGGGTCGTTACAGCGTCGAGGCACATCCGATGGTGGCAGATTCTCGAGACGGTGGCCTTCTTCAAGTTTTGCAGCGGCTAACCAAATCTGGGGATCGTTTGGAATCTTCTGCCTTGCTAGGTTAAGCACTTGGCGAGCATGCTGATATGGCTCGAGGCGTGCCAGAGCAAGCCAGAAGTCAACTGAGGTCGGGATAAGCTCGACGGCGCGCGAAAGCAGGATGCGGGCATCATCTGGCTGCTCGAGCTGGATCGCTGCGCGCCAAAGGACTTCCGAAGTCGGCATGGACTCTAGACCTCGTCGCAGCACGGCACGCTTGAGATCGGGCGTCTTTTCGATCTCGGCTGCACGCAACCAAATACGAGATGATTTGGGGATATGCCGCACTGCCTGAGCAAGGATGGCACGGGCATCCTGCAGGCTAGCAGCCATCTCGACGGCCTCAAGCCAGACGTCTTCGTTGGTTGCACAATGCTCACAGGCGCGCTTGAGCAGCTCCCGTGCTGCGTTCATTCGCCCGCAGTCGCGCTCAAGGCGAGCTGCACCGATCCAAGCTGGCGCGCTTGTGGGATTTGAAGCAATCGCTGACTTAAACAGCAGACGGAACTTCTTGGCGTCCGAAATCTGTGGCGCAGGCCCACTTTGCACACCACCCATACCAGTCGTGTATCCAGTCGCAAAGCCAGACTGCTCACCGCTGCCCGCACGCAAGGAGCTCAAGTCTGTAAGATAACCCTGTGCATCAACAGACAATGAGCCGAGTGAGGTTTGCGTGCCACTTTCGCGGGCAGAGTCGAGTCTCATACCCAGGGCACGATCTCTCGCCTGACTAATTGATGTAAGATCGGTTTCAACTCCAGCTCCTGGCGGAGGAAGAGGAGCGGCATTCGGATCGAGCATACCTACATGGCCGGCGGCGTTGTAACGGCCAATCAACAGAGAGTCCGCGATTGGGACCTGTGTTTTATAGCTTTCGATGCGTTCCTTCTTGGCCAGTCGATTCTGTCCAGACAGATCGAGAGGCGCGGGCAAGTTTGCCCACTCCTCCGCTGAGACACTATCAAGTTCCTTTTTGAGTGCCGAGAGCTCCTGCTTGACAGGGTTATCACCTGCGTTCTTCTTCTCTGCGTTCTTTTCCTCTCGCTGTTTCCTCAGTTTTGCGTACCGGCTCTCCATACGCTCTTCAATCGCTTCCCACACCATATCGGCTTTGTCATCATCCGCGGTGTAGGCGAGACTGCCGAAAAGCGACCCACCATAGCCACTGAACTCATCATATTGGTTCTCCTCGCGGAGTTCTCGCTCTCGCGCCTCGCGAAGACGCTGGAGCTCGGCCGGTCCCTGGCCACGCTCAGGAAGTATGTCTCCTGACCGTGTGGCGGGGCCTACGTCTGAACGAGTTGTGAACGCAAGCGCACCACGACCTACACCAGGGATGTAGCCTGGAGGCGGAGGTCCGAAGTCCGTCCTGGGAGGACCATAAACCTTGGACATTACGCCTAGACTCGGAGACTAAACAGGGGTGAGGGGATCAGGATGAAGTTGTGCATGAGACTGTGTCCTAATTTTGAGTACGCGCGCGGATTTTCCAAGTACATGGAGGTTCGATCGTAATGGCATGCTATTATAAAGCCTAGCAAAGCTTTTCTGTGCCAAAATAGCGCCTATGTCTCGAGATCTCAAACATGCGAAAGTGTGCGCTAAGATTCGAATTTGTATTGTGGAAGCAGTGTTAGGGCCTGGTATGCGGGGGTGGTATATCTGGGTAGTGCTGAAAGGGGCTCACAAGACACAATGAGGCATGCTGACGCTGTGTGAGTGCAGATCCTGGTCTGTAGACCCACCTCTCTCAGGAGCGCCAGGCCCAAATGCCTCCAGGCAGGGTTAAGAAACCTGAAGAAGACACTCTAGAAGGAATTGTGAGTGGCTAGATCGGGTGGTAGTTTCGTGGAGAAAATGGATTTAACCGGTGTATAATGCTGATATGACTCCTTTTGTTTCGGTTTTAATCACTATGATGCCCCCCACCATGCTATAAGAACCTCGGATCTTACACACTGATCTTTCCGCACCATACCTCCCATGTCTAGCCCTCTCTGCCCGCCTAGCATCACCCCACCGCGCCATCGGTCCCGCTAGGTTGCAAGATTGTTATCGGCTCGGGCCAGCCATATCGCGTGAGCCATGTCAATGCTAGCATCTTCGGGGCAAAACCCCGCGTCCGACACTCGTGACAGGAGTCGGATGGTACACATTGGCAATATTCCCGTACGTTGATGGAGTTTGGATATGCTCTAGGGAATGGCGTCAGCCACACCACATAGGTATTGACCATGCACTGCTTTATTCGGTGTACATCTTGAGCCTGGATGGATACTTTCCCTAACACCGCACTAACAATCTTCGTTCCTTCGCCCCCTTCTGTCCACCTCCCTTCCACACTATTATGAACTCGCTTGCCTTCGCACCCAATACCATTACTCCACCATAACGTGGTCCCCTCGTCTGAACTTTGCGTCATTATCTCACCTCGGCCATTCCAGTTTGAGGCGACAGAAATGCAACTAAAGGAGGTTTTCCGAACAGTAGGTCCTGTCGTTTCATTGCAGATTGTCACAGATAAAGAAACAGGACGACCGAGGGGTGTCGCGCTATGTGAATACCATGACGCCGAGACCGCCCATTCCGCCGTCCGTAACCTGAACGGATATGACTTCCAGAATCGAATCCTCAAGGTGACCATGGCGGATGATGAGAGTCGTAAACGTGGCCCAAAATCACTTATTGGATCAGGCGTGGAGGGTGCTCAAGAAGGTGTAGGCACCGCTGCAGGTGGACCTGCTGGTGCCGCCGCTGGTGCCGCAGCAAGCGGAGTAGGTGCTGCTGCTACCACTCCCGACGGCATGCCCACACGTGTCTCCTCTCCCGAGCATGTCGCACAGCTCATCCGAGCAATGACCCCCGCAGAGCATGTGGAAGTACTGTTGGAGTTCCGAGAGTACTGTCAATCAAACCCGGCGATGGCACGACACCTGCTGGCAACTTCCCCTCAGTTTGCTATGGCCATTCTCCAACTGCAGGTAATGTACAACCTCATTGATCCCAAGGATGTTCAGACGCTTCATGCATCGAGATTCAGCAGTACACAGCACCAGCAACAACAACAGCAGCAGCAGCAACAGCAACAGCAGCAACAGCAACCACAGCATCAGCAGCAGCAGCCACCCGCACAGCCCCAGCCACCTGCGCCAGGACAGCCTGGCTATTCGATGGCCCCACCTGTGGGCATGCCTCATGGAATGCCACCCGGGCACATAGGTATGATGCCACCGCGAGGTCCTGCGCCACCTGGTCCGGGAGGATATGCTCCCCCCCACCCTGGCATGCCTCCTGCAGGCGTGCCCATGGCAGGCCCACCTTCAATGGGCGCACCACCCATGGGAATGCCTGGAGGTATGCCCCCACCAGGACATATGCCAGTAGACCCGCTCGCTCATCTTGACAGTCAGCAGCGAGCGATGCTTCAGCAGGTCATGAAGATGTCTCCTCAGCAAATTGCCCAACTGCCCGAGAGTACCCAGCAGCTTGTTCGTGCTGCACGCGAGGCTCTGGCGCGTCAGCAGCAGGCCATGATGTCCGCAGGTGGCGCACCTCCGCCCCCTCCTCCTCCGCGATATCCGTAAGAAGTATGAGGGGAAGACATTTTATATAGTGTGTATGAGTGCTTATAATGAATGCATGGGACAAACTCCGTGTCCCTGGCAATAAACAAAGTGAATCAATTGTCGAGCCCGTGTCATCAGAGCGGCGAGAAGATTACCCAGCAGGCAGTTCCGGGAAAGTTTTGCTCCGACAATCCGCAATGGGGGAAAATTAAGCAGATGGAGCAGCATGATTTCGGGGTTGAAATTCACTACCTCGACCATCGTGTTCTTCGTATTGCTGCTCATATGTGAATCCCAAGCAAGGGTATTCCTAAATGAGCCCTTTTTAGATCAAGGTATGTGGTTCTTACTTGCCTCTGATCAAGAAATATCCACAAGTTGCGCACTTTGACCCTTTCGGATCGCCTCTTTCTTGTATATTTCGATGACTTAGCAATCTTGATATTGCATTCGAAATGTAGAAAAATGGAGGGAACGCTGGACTGTATCCGATTCAGTTCGCGCCGCGCACCCCCACGGCGAATGGAGCCTATGTCACGTCGATGAAGGCTCACACTCTCGCCCACAGTCCGGACTGTGTACCACGGAGCATGGCAAATTTTATGCCATCTCCAGCAGATTTACGGACCATATCCCAGCGTCAGCGGAGCGGATCATCATCCAGTACGAGGTACGAAGCCCACGACCCGTGGTATGCGGCGGAACATATGTCAAGCTGCTCAGTAGCACGCAAGTTGCGCAGACGGACTTCAGCGGCCGTTCGGTCTTTAACGTGCTCTTTGGGCCAGACCAATGTGGTCCCAAGCGAAGGATTCTGATCGTGCTTCGCTCGCGTAGAGGAAGCTACAGATATATCAGAACTCATCTTCCCATGCCCGAAGATGAGAGTAAGAGCCATCTCTACGCACTGGTCCTCGAACCCGATAGATTTGAGGTACGAGTAGACGGGCAGGTGAAGATACAAGGACGTATTGCCGAGCATTGGTCAGTCCCCGTTGTTACGGGTAGTGGCGACTCTGCTGGGGCAGCTTCGGTGGTGTCAACGGCCGACAGTAACATTGGTGGAAGCAGCGCCTCAAGCAATCTACAAGTTGTTCAGGTAAGTTAATCGTACTAGCTTTGCTGCGTGCTGGCACTGCCAGCAAGTCTACCATTGCACTGCTATGATGTTACCTTCTTTCAAGTCCTGATCCCGCAGGTGCGGTAATCCATGAGGGCTAACTTTTACTAACCTACATTCTCTGAGCAGCTCCATCCGTGTATCACATCTGTTTATGATTAGTATTACTAGCGCTATCAACTCATCCAGGACAATCGACTGGCATTTGCCTACCTTCTCTCCCAACCATCTCTAGCATCGCAGTGACGATGGGGATTCTCTTGATTTCCATCACTTCGCCAGAGGAAACGACTTGCTTGGCATTGAAGGCTTCCATTTGGTTGCGGGGTCAGTGTTCTCGAACCTACTGGTGACTGATGACCTAGCGTTGGCTGAAGCCAAAGCCCACGAGTTTCTGAGACGTGTCTATCAAAGCGAACAAGTAGGAGACAGTGCCTCTTCAAACAACGGACCAAATGGGTCTCAACATGACCCAAGGTCTTCAAGCACCTCAAGAGACGAATTGTAGAGGGCTGAATTGTTTAGGGCTGGGGGACGCACTAGCATTGTTCCAGCCGTGCAAACCTGCAGGGATTAGGCGCTGTGTCGCCCAGACGCTTGATCTGTATGCTCCCTGATGGCAGGTGCGTGCTCGAAAGATAGTCATATGTGTGTGCGCAGCATCTGCAACCGCACCATGGGGGTGGATGAAGTCTCGATTAGTTCCTCGAAAGCACTCTGCTACATGTTCTAAATCAGCCTTGCGCTGCCATAAATTTCGGAGCAAAGCTTATCGTTCATGAGTGGCTTACACGAGGATGATGTTGTTATCAACAGATTGCTGGTACGTACGCGAAACGTGTACAACAAACAAGATATAGTTGCCTCCCACTTCCCTAACCTAGAAGCTTGATTGAACGTGTCTTGCGACTCACTGTGGCAACGATCCTTGGCGTACATTTATAGGATCTTTACGGAGAAGAGGCAGCGGCACACCTAGCTGATGCCCTCACAGCGTCGAGCGACATCAAAGACCCCAGCCAGCGCCTGGAGTACTGCCAGGAGTGGCTGAGTGATCATGGTGTTATTGCAAAAGTCATACCCGTTGTGGCAAATCCCGAGGCACAGTCGGGTGTGCATAGTGATGACAGGACGCAACTAGACGATCTCTTCAATGAGATCGTCAAGCAGTTACCAAGGCTCACAATCACAGACAGTAAGGATGCTGTATCAGCGCTTATTGGCATCCTTCAAGCGATCGTGAACAACCCTAGGGAATCGAAGTTCAGGTGTTTGAACACTGCGCGATCCGCCTTTGTAAACCGCTTGTCATCCAAACTGGGCCTACAGAATGTGGTTAAGGCGCTCGAGGGTCTCGGGTTTATGCGAGCCGACGACCTGATATTCCTTGAGGCACCAGAGGACGATGCCCACTTAGACCTTCAAATCGAGCGCCTGCGGGATGCCATCCGATGGTTGACACAGCATGCAATGCATAGCAATCCTCTGAGTCCAGCTGTCGCACCCAATGACCATCTAATCGAATCTAAAACGGCAAATCCTGCTACGACTACAACGAGTCAGAGCTCTGCAAGCAATCAGAAGGTCGAGGCTCAAGAATCCAAAACACTACTCGAGGCTGGAGATGACTCCAATGTCCGCAACGATACATCGGTAGACGAGACTGCCGAAGGAGATGCGGTACCTGTGCTTCAGCTATCCGATGAGGCTCCCATGGTCGATGATGGGAAGCAAGTTCCCCCGGTCCCACCACCCAAAGAAGAACCCAAAAGAGCTCTGACCGCGGCCGAAATTGTTGCAAGCATTCAGCAGCGGAGACTTGCCCAGCGGACCAAAACTGCGGAGGCTGCGCGCGCACTACTAGGCCTCGACAAGTCAGGTCACAGGATGGCAAAGAATGCCTTGCCCGACCAGTCTGTGCCCGTCTATGCACACGAAGGGCCCAAGGCTGGTCGAGTGATGGACATGCAGAAACGAACAGCAACGCTGGAGCGCATTCAATCGGCTCTCGAGAAGCGACGCCAGCGATTTGACTCAAAGGCAGACTCTCAACACAGAAGGGAGACAGAGGGCGATTGGACGAGGACAAAGGGATTTGTCGCCGGTTCTGGTCAGACGGTAGCTCCAGTAGCGCCACCACCTAGGAAGCGCACGCAAACTCCTGTCCAGGCCATGCCCAACCCAGCCACAAATCAGAAGCGAATCATGACCATTGCTGACCTTGATGCCCGAGACGATGGTTCGGGAGAAGACGAAGTTGGCAGGTTTCGTCGACCAAGTGGGCCGAGGGAGGATTCGTGGGGATCCATGGAAATTCCATCCCACTACTCCGCACGCTTGAATGGAGGCGGCACCTCGCTCCCCTTGAATGCCCCCAGTCATGCAGCAACCGATCATGAGCGAGCCATCCGAACCTTCCGTCAGCTTGGACGTCAGATTCTTCGTCTAACCAATGAGTACCGAGCGTCAAAGGGACTGTGTGTGCTCGAATGGGATGAAGATGCAGCCACAATTGCTGCCCAGCATAGTCGTGCCATGTCATTAGGTAAAGTTCCCTTTGATCATGGGGGCTTCTCCGAACGAGTGAAAGCGTACGAGAAAAAGATAGGTCATCGAGCCATGATGTCTGCTGAGAACCTCGCTTACGCCACCCACTCCATTTCTGAGTACCCACGCGTGGTTGTTGATGGCTGGATTAAGAGTCCAGGTCATAACCGCAATCTTCTCTCGAACACAACGAGATGTGGCATCGGTATCTATCAAGGAACCGATGGTGCAATCTACAGCACCCAATTGTTCTTTAAGTGATGTACATAACTTTCATAAAAGAAAGGTTGATTTTATTATATTCTGAGGTATTGTACAAGTTTATGTGGTATGAGACGCTGACCCTACATCACACTTGCAACTCAACCGCCAACACCTGAATCAAGACTCGAGTAGGAAATTTTTCCGAACTTCAATGCACATTGTCAGAGATTCGATTTGGAAGGTTCGGTAGAGCAAACGCGAAGGTAAACTTGATACTTTGCTAAGGTGTTGAGCTATTAGTGAAACTGTATTGTCTATTTAGCGTGAGCTTCGCCGGACGTAGTGTAGATGCGACTCACTTCGCTCTACCTCGCCGCACTTGGCCTATGGCTGTGCTTGCTAAGCGTCATCGCGGCGGCCCAGCGAAGTTCAGAACGCAGAAACGCAGCGCTTGAGCAGTCTCTGTGGATGAGACGCGCTCGCCGGCTCCCCTATCTGGACATACCACGCAGATTCAAGCTAAGGTCGAAGAAGCCTGTCGTGGGAGGTGTTAAGGTTGCACGGTACAGGGCATTGTCGGCAAGGACAGGCCCACTGTCTCGACCTCTCATCGACGGGCGAGACTACGCAAGCCTCACTCGAAAGGCGCTGAAGACCCACGAGGGCACCCCGGTGCTTCCCCGGGTCCCGACCCAGAGCTACGAATCAAGAGCCCAGTGCGAACTTGACCTCACGATCCTCTGGAAACATAGGCTAGAAAGAGGCATTTACGCGACCCCACGTGTTGAGTCCCTAACCAGTCTTGGCGAGGATACCATTATCATCCCCTCGCTGCATGAGGATCTTACCTTGCTCGCCAGAAATGGACATATTATCTCGGGGTTTCCGATCTCGTATGGTGAGGGGGTCACTTCGCAAACTTCGCCACTCGTATTCGATGTGGACGGCGATGGCAGAAAGGACATCATAACCGTAAGTACTGACGGTCAAATTTTTGTGCTTCATAACGCTGGCTTGCTCGTATCTCGGCAGGTCTCGACGTATCTAGACGACGAAACCTCCCATGAGACATTTGCTCGTCGAAATTTTGCACTTGATCGTGGGCAACGACGTGGACGAGGCCGCCGGAAGCGAGCAATGCCCCAGCTTCAAGGCGTTGCCTTTGAGATTCCTAAGCTACGAGTCTCAAGATATTGGAGGAGCGGTGCTTCGACAGGTGGAGGGAAGAATGGCCAGCAACTGCAGAAGCAAGAAGAAACTGCGAAGGTCACACATCGCACTCGCAAACCGCTATCCATCGAGCTTCCTTCATACGATAGCGTTCTGGACACGGCTGATTATGACGATGAATCACATTGGGAGCAAGGGCGCGGCCGTCCCAAACCCAACAATGCCACAAGACCTGGAGAGATGGGTCTACCAATGGACATTGCAATGAGGATAGCCCTTGCACAGAACCAAGATTCATTCTCAGTTTTCGCTGACCCTTTGACCCCCAATATTGTCCGCGGTGTTACCGTGGGGACGCTACCAGTTGCTGAAACAGTCAGCTCCAGGGACGACTCTCTATTGTTTAGCCGAAAGCCTCTGCCACGTTCGAACAAGGGCAATGCCGAAGGACCATCTTTGTCAGATGGTTCCGTCTCGTCCTCCTCAAGAACGGATCTGTTGGGAGGATCAAAGGATGAGTCCCCAACGCCAAGATCATCCTCAGCCTCATCTTCATCATCAGGATCAGGGCTTCCTGCATCGATATACGACACCCCGGCAAATGGCGAGTATTTGTGGATTGACGCTCACGTCCACTCCACGCCGACGCACTTTGATGTAGATGGCGATGGCTATCAGGACCTTATTATCACAGTCTCTTACTACTACGACTCCTCTCGCAGCCATGACAAGCTCAAGCATGTGCCACCAGGTGTCAATTACACAGACTATTCGGCAGGTGGTGTAGTTACAGTCAGCTTGAAGAAACAGAAGCTGCTGTGGTCACAACACCTCGACCTCACAACAATGTATGGCGATGGAGACCACCTACCATCGAACTCGATGTTTGATAGTAGTGCATCCGGAATGAACGCACACTCACAATTAGGGTCCGCCCAAGGTCGGATGCCACGAAATGCCCAGATTCATGCCTCACCTATTGTAGCAGATATTGATGGAGATGGTCAGCTCGAGGTCATTGTCGGTACTGGATTGGGCTATGTGTATGCGCTAAACGTCCTCGATGGCGAGCTAAAGTCAGGCTTCCCAAAGGTTATCTCCTCTGCACCAATTCTCACAACGCCCGCTCTAGAAGATCTAGTCGGAGATGGTAAATCACGCATGGTCTTGGTGGATGGCGCAGACGTCATCCATTGCGTGGACGCATCGACGGGAATGCATATCTGGCGACGGCAATTAGATGCCCCTGCTGCCAGAAGTGTGACCTTTGGAGACGTTGACGGTGACGGCGAACTTGACGTTGTCCTTGCCACGATCGCGGGAGGGGTCTGGGCTCTACGAGGTCGCGATGGTGAGGTTCTCCCAGGTTACCCACTACAGGTCGATGGACGAGTCTTGGCACCGGTCACGCTTGCATCGCTCACTCCGACCCTTCAGGACATCTTGGCGTCTGCGATCACTAAGGGCACGCACCATATTCACAGGCATGACCACACCAAAGGAGGTGAGTCACCCAATGATGAGTTCCTCTCAGTATGGACGCAATCCATGATTGAGAATGAAGCATTTAAAAAGGCGCCGATGCATCTGATCGTCCCGGCCCTAGATGGGAAGCTTTATATAATCGCTGGGCGGAACGCTTCTTGTGTGCAATCGGTGGATATTGGAAGTCCTCTCTATTCTGCCGCAGTAGTCGGCGATATATCTGGTCGTGGGTTGATGGATGTTCTTGTAGCTTCGATGTCAGGGGATGTGACATGCCTTGGCTCGAGAGCCCCGGCTAGCGGGCCAACCCGACTCGGCTCTGGGCGTGCCGTAAGTCCTGCTCTCCCCGACACAGGGTCTGTGACAGCTGCATCGGTTGTAGGTGTCAAGGTACTAAAGGTTCGTAGCCTAGGCTTCCTTCCCTTCTCATCCGTATCGAACCACGAATCAGGCACCAGCATGAGCTCGTCAACTGACGTCATCGGCATGAGAACAGCGTCGACCATGGCTAGTGCCCTTGCGCAGCTCCTTGCACCAGCAATCGCTGAAACGCGACGGATGAAACACTTCGTAACGGGCTCCGCGTTTGAGTTGCATATCTTTATCGAGGACCATAGGCCGTACACCCAGAAGTGGTTACAATCACTGACTGATAAAGACGCCACTGACGCTGATCACAGAGTTCTTCCCCAACCGTTGTATGAAGTCCTAATTACGTACGAGGACGAGACAGTTCAGGCTGGGCATTCAAGCTACGAGAAAGGGATGCAACGGGACTATCTAAACCGCTCCTCTGTGTTTACATCGGCAGGCTATGGGCGGGTGATTATGCGCCAAATCGTAAGGAGGCCTGGACTTCACGTTTTCACACTTCCTTCGCCACACTCGCCAGTGAGCTCGCTAGTAACAGTCCACGTGTCGACAGCCCAGCATCAAATCTTCAAGGATAGCGTGAGTATTTCGTTTAACTCAGGCTATCATTCTCTGCTCAAATACTTGATTTTGGCACCCTTCCTCATTCTCTTTGGGCTTTTCATTCTTGCGCCTGCTGCTCGAAGCTCAGCAAAACCAAAAGAACGACTGTCCGCTTAGTTCAACAACAGCGTACTACTACCAGACTCGTCTGGTGGCTGAAAGATGTATTATTAGGTCAAACAATGTAGTTATGGGTTACTAGTCAAGAACCGTGTACATAAAGAAATACAGATTCACGTCACGCTCCTGACCACCGTAATGCGCCAATAACACGAGAAAAGCCCAAGTGACATCAGGCCCGGAGAAAACCACTGATTCTCGTAGAATTCCCCTTTAGTACCACTTCTCCCTTTCCTCCCTTGAGACGTGTGTGTTGAGACCTCGATTGCGGGGAGGTCCCACTCTTTGATACTGGAAAGAATTCGAGAACGACTGGAGACGCGGATATCTCATGGTGGTTGGTGGCACGCGTGAATACTCCGGGATGACGCCGTAGCTCATGTAGGTCGTCTTCCACAACGGATGAGGCGGTGGCGGTCGAGGGAAGCCGCGCTGTGCGGCGATACGAGCGACAGTCTCTTGTGCCGATGAACGCTCTTGGGCTGCCCGCTTCATCTCAGCAGCAGCGAAGGCATTGAATGGATCATAGGGGATTTCTCGCTTCCCGCTCTCCCCACTCTCAGAGATGCCCGTAGTGACTGGATTAGGTCCGATAGATGAACCCGTCTTGTGCAGCTGGTCGTCCGCCTGCCCTGAGAGGGATGTTTCCTTGTCCTGCTCAAGCTGCTGCTGACGCTCCTGCCAGCGGCGCTCTTTTTCTTCGAGCTCCTTCAAATGGACCTTAATTGCTGGTCGCTCCATATACGGAACATCAATCTCGTATGTTACGGCATCTTTGAAGAGCTGCTTGCCTGCTCGCTCGATTAATCTGTATCCGGTATGGATGATGTTGGGGTCCTTTCCACGGGGCTGTGCTAGCACCGGAAGATTTTCAAGCTCAGCCTCGCCGGCGGTTCGTCGCAATATGAGGGTGTTATGAGGCGCAGTTCCAGGGCGGGGGCATGGTAAGGGAGGAGGTCCTGGGCGTGGGCGAATCACGGATGGTTTCTTGGTTTGCGTCTGGCACTGGGACTGTGCCTGGGTTTGTGATTGGGTCGAGGACTGCACCGCGGATGTAAGAGAAGGCATAAGAGGGGCTGTTGATGGACGTTGCTCGAGAAGCTTTTTGTGCTCGTCTGAGATCACAAAGTCCTGAGTTGAGAATGAAGTAGAGTCGGTGGGGTAGGTGGATTGAACATTTGCGTCATATAGGCTTACCTCGGCCTTCCAGGGCTTGTAGAGTGTGGCCAGATTTCTGTTGGGTGGTCGGCGCCAGACCGTCTCGAGAGGATGGACTGGGAATCGGAATGGGCGGGCTTCAAGGGCGGTTCGACCTTTGTAGTCCCATTCCTTCGCGTCCGCAACGTCTTCGCGTACAGAGAGACCGTAACCAAGCTTAAACGATTCATCGAGGGAAAGATAGCGCTTCTTGGACTCCACGCGTGGGACCGATGCCTCTGCAGTGCTGGCGTTGGTATTGGTTGCATTGTTGGAACTCGTGCTCGGTTGTGTTGCACTCCAGCAAGGCCCCTCGCTCACAGCAACGTTGCCGGCATTTGCTGCCGTTGGCTGAAACCGCTCGGGATAAAGAATTTCTTGCTGCGCACTCATGCTGGGAAGTGAGCGGCCTGACGTGCAATCAAAGTCGTTGGACCGTACTAGGCGATGCTTTGCGTGGATTCGAGTCTTATTGCGTTTCTCTGGTCAGTTGAGCTGATGGTCCAGTCTTGCGCTTTAAACCGCAGCAGCGAACCCTATGTCGGGTTGAAAGGATAGTGCTAGAGAGTGGGTCAAAGACACAACGAATTCCACGGTAAGGACCGATCTAGATCACGATGCTACATACAGAATGGTGCTAGATCTCCACTAGCGCTGGAACTTGAGGCGTGCGATTGGACCTATGAAAACGGTGTAACGGACGAATTTGTGTCGTTCACTGCGGATGGCCATCAGCAGAAAACACACTGGTGAAAATGTACTCAGTAAGTGTATCCCTTAACTTGGCATGCGATCATACAAATCAAATGCGATGGCACGCTCTACATCGCTGGAAAAGTCACGAAGAAAGTTCACAACAAAAGTGCCCGTTGAAGCTGGGTTGACGAGAATTTTTTCGCTGCAGTAGAACTCCTGAAGGGGGTGCTGGAATACGGGTCGTTTTCTCAACACTGTGGAGTATACTCGTATCTCGCGATGCAGCGTAGCAGAGCGAATGAGAGTAAGGCAGGTGAGAATGGGGCGAAGACTGGGCTGCAAAAGCGTCGCAAGAAGAAGGAATCCCCTGAGGACGCACTCGCACGAGAACGCGCGTGGAAGGAGGCGTTACTGCAAACTCAGGCGAACATTGAACAGCTGCGTAAACTGACACAGGAGAATGAGACGCTTCGAGATATTACTGAGGAACTCAGCCTCATGCTCAAGGCGCAGAATGAGGGCACCGCCAGTATCATGGCAGACCTGATTCGTGAAGTCGAGAAAGTCATGATTGAAGATGAGAAGTGGACGAAGTTGGAAGAAGCTGTACGCGAGTCCAAGCAGAGGGCTCACGAGGCTCAGATTAAAGAGGAGATGGAGGAGTTGGAGCGACACCGACTTGAAATGAGTGAGCTTCGCCAGAGCCTCTTCATCGCGCGTGAGGAGTATCGGACACTTGATCCAGATCGAAAAGAGCAGAAAGCAATGAATGAGGAGATCCAGAAGGCGTTGGATGAACTCGAAACCGCTCGACGCATGCATCAGATGACTCTGAGTAATCACCAGCACCAGTATGCATTGGAGCAGGAGAATCTTAAGAAGGATATGATCGTCAAGATCCGTATGACCAAGATGGAGCTCTTAAACTTAGTTGAGACCCAGCTTGAGACCGAGACCAAGAGGACGATTTTGGAGTATATTCAGCTGCGCAACGAATTGGACAAGCTCAGCGAGCGGACTAGCTTTACATTGTCCCAAGCTGACGCTATTCGCGCACGAATGAAGGAACTAAGGCGGGAATTGGAGCTTGAAAGCGAGGCATGTGGTCTGATGGCAGAACAAGAACTGTTACTGCAGAGGTTTGTGTCCTCAGTCTCAAGCAAGCTTACCTTTTTGCAGCAACTCGCCACAAGTGGCGATTTGGTCGCAATTCAGAAGTACATTGCGGAAAATCCCCGTAAAGTGCCGAAGCCTAACCACGGAGGATCGCTCAAACCTAAGCCTACGACACCGAGACCTGGAGTTCCCTCACTACCGTTAGATTCTCTTCGAAGCCGAGGGCAGCAAACAGCGCGAGACCAGTCGCTGACTACCGACCGAACTCCGAAGTTACCATCTATTGGTAGCGACATGTCGATCTCAACTCCCAAGTTCCGCTCGGCCCAACCCGCAGGAACGTATCCCCAAGCTCCTTCATCAAACACTGGCATCAGCAGTATCTTAAATGGGTCCCTGAAGCCAGTACCGTTGGCCCCAACACCTGCAGAAAGCGACGCATCGTCAGCCCGGCATATGACGCTAAAGTCAGTTCGCGAGACTGTGTCCCCAAGAGTTCTTAGGCTGCCAAGGCTATCGTTCAAGGCGATACGAAGGCGGAACGCTGCCACAGTCACCGGGCACGGCCTTGGTCAGGGGGCTGAACTCGATGATAATGATGATGGCGATAATGCCAGCTCGGAAGTGAAGTCAAATGAAGCTGGAGACGGTGAACCCTCGGACCAAGAAGAGAAGGGACAAGATCTCGAAGACTCCCTCTCGACGAAACGAAATGCACAGCAGGTTGAAGCAGTCCACGACTGGTTATCCGCGACAGGGCGCGTAACTCAAGAAGAAGTTGCGCGGCGTCGAGCAAACTTGGGAGGGCGGGTAAAGCAGCTGGAAGACGCCATTGCGAAAGCTGAGGGCGAACTCCAAGCCGCAGTGTCGAAGGCAGCCACGGCTCGTCTTAAGGCACAACGTATATCTCGAAGTATTCCCAAAATTCTGGGCTTGCAAGACGAGGCGTTAACATTAATCGAGACAGTTCTGACAGAGTCTCACACTGCTGGCCGTGCTGCACTTGGTTCGGGACTTCTACCAGGACTTCCATTCGTGTCCGTTGCTCAGCTGCAGCTGTCTAGCGGCACGTCTGCGTCCCAATCGAGTTCAGTGGAAGATAGAAGTCAGCAGCTCTCGCCACGACAGCAAGGTAAAGCTCCATTGATTCTTCCGCAGAGCCTCGATCCGAAGAACAAGGTATACTACGGTGACGATCTCGCCATGACGGAGGAGGTTAAATCGGTAGTCGCGAGTTTGCTCAAGGCTCACAAGCGTGAAGATAGTTCTGAACTCAATGGAGCTGTCTTGCAACCGAGTGAGACTGTTCCTCTGGTCCGGTGGCCTGTACGTCAAGGTATCCCCTCGCGCATCTCTAACATCGTAATCAACAACGCGCAGGAGTTGCTCGCATTGCTCCACGACAAGCTGAATGTAGCTCCGGTCTTTAACCCTGAGCTTGCAGCCAGCGAGTCTCCATAACTTGGACTGACCCTAGCTGTTGGTGGCGGTGGTCGTTGCCACTGCCCCATTTCTGTACATAGAATTCGCTAATACACCACACATCGCAGCTGATTTAATCACAATCCAGAGTTTATGATCACAACAAACATAAGGTCGAATCCACCTCGCAGATGATACGATGATTCAGAGAAACGCGCTATGACCGACCTCCAGAATCGTAACATCATAATCAAAAGCAGTCAATCACGAATTTGTTTCGGGAATAAAATAGAAATAGCCACGACTGGTACTAGTAGTATCATAAGAATTCGGGACATTTTCGTGAAGCTTCTACTCTTGGGAGGTACCTGCAGCAGTCATCGCATCAGCTCCTCCAGCTGTCGTCGTGGCCTCGGCTCCCGACGAGGGTGCAGATCCCGAAGCGCTAGCCTGTTGTTCCATGCCCACCGCCGGCGCCTCCGTTAACGACGTGGCGGTTGCCGCCTTGCTTTCATCGGTATTGGTCTCTTCTTCGTCTGAATCATCTTCGCTATCGATCAGCTGCCAGCTCTTCTCCACACACTCCTGGACCCTACGGTTGTACTCACGACGATTGCTCTGATACAATCGAGCCGCCTCTGCATTTGCAGGGGAGTTTGGGTTAGGATCCATCAGCAGGGACTGAATCGAAGTAAGAATGGAGCTGATGTCATAAATAGGCGTCCACTGGCTCTGAAGGATGTCCAGACAGATGTTGCCATTCGCATAGACATTGGGATGGAACATGGGCGTGATAAACTTCACTTCGGGCGCCTTTGCGGGATACTCCTCCGAGAATACTACCTTCAATTTGAAAGTACCGTTCTCCCACGGTGTGTCTTCGGGACCAAAGATCGCCGCATGCCACACCAGGATGTTGTCCTCTTCAGGTGCAGCTGTGATGCCAGGAGGGGCATCGGTTTGCAGCCTCCTGAAGTCGCGCATCAGACGTCTTCTCGCAGCGGTCGACATGGTGTATAGTGTAAACCTACACGATCGATGGGGGATGCCGTTTGCGCATGTGAATGAGGCCAAGATTATGCGAAATCCACGCGGAGGTCGAGCGAGGGAGTGGAAGGTCGACGGGAAAGGAATAAAGGGCGTGTTTCTCTCATGATCTAGACGCGGTTATGAGACAATCATCCACATAAATCGGATTAAACTCGAGTTCACTCCGCATCACGCATAAGAATTCCACCAACCATGGCGGAGATTCCAAGTATTCAGCACTTGTGAAATGTGTGCAAATATCCAATTTTCCTAGATTGGGAAATGCTATATCCGGCAGGTGCTCAACTTAAATAACGTGTGATATTAATTTCGCGTGTTGTTTTAGTAAGTATCTCCCCGTATAACTGCAGAACACATTGAGTATGTGTCCAAAGTCCCATCCTCTCTGCTCTCACTATGGCTGAGCCTTGCAATGAGCGGTCTTTGGAAGGCTTTGCCGCAATTAACAGCAGTGTTCCCAGATACTATGCGACTCACAGGGTTTGTACTATCCTTGCACATCTTTCTAGGCCCGTGAGTGCACCGGAAGCTTGTCCGACCAGTCGAAATCGCAGCTTAGCCTTGCCATGTATTGGGTTCTGGAGCTGTGCGTCTTGGTTGGCATCGCGCTGTGCACTGCAGCGTGGTTGATTCACCGCATTCTCAAAGATGCGGAGACGCTACGCAACTCGGGTCGCACGATTGAGCAGCTGGTTGATGACTATCGCGCCTCTCACAAGGAGGACGCCCACAAGGGAGGCGTGTTTGACCATTACGTGCCGGACATCGCGATTACTCAGAGGCAGCAGCAACAGCAACAGCAACAGCAACAGCAGCAACATCAGCAGTCCCAACTCATCCAGGGCCAGGCAGTTCCGCCCCTCCAGTCACTGATGTATCCCGGCAGCACCGACCTCTCCATCTCGGCCCAAATTGAGGACCCTGAGCTCTGCCTCACGGTCCGGAGAGTCGTGGAGTTCATCATCGCACAGTTTGTGGAGACATGGTACCACACCTACATCAGCCCGAACACGGACCCCGTGGATGACCTTCGCGCCTCCATTGAGCATATGGTTGCAATTGTCGCATGGCGTGCCAAACAAGTCGACTGGGCTGAGTTCATTTCTTCCACCTGTGTAGACACCGTCAATACTGCCTTGGGTATTGTGAAGGTTGTAACCGACAATCTCTCAGCGCAGATGCCCCACTTTGACTCACTCCCCATCGACGCGCGTGTCAAACTCGTCCAGAGCGAGATTCGACTAAATCTTAATTTGCATGCCGCTGCGACTGACCCACTGGCTATGGACGATTACCTCCGTAAAATGGTGACCGCATTTATGTCATGTGCCCTTCCGGCACGTGACTTCCAATGCGACATTATCCGCTCCATGCTACGCGAGCTCCTTGCAGTGAAAGTTCTTGGTCAAGCGCTTGGAACGCTTGAGCCCAAGTGGCTGACTCTGACCACCCTGAGCCTAATGGGTCCTCTCTTCCCAGCCGATACCGACGAGATTGAGATTCTACAGGCGCTTGCTTCGGCCGGGGCGGTCCCAGGACCCTATGCAACGGACTCCGAGTCAGCAAACCCCAAGCCCATGTCTGCTGCAACAGTTCCTGCAGGGCTAATGGAAGCCGGAGCACTGCTTTTCGATGACGGAGGCGCACTGTATCAGCGCACTGCTAGTGATCCTAAGCTGGGACTTGGACCAGCAGGTCAAACCCTCCAGCAGCGTGTTGATCGTTGGCTTGCGGAACGTCAGCGAAGGCATGCTAGTCGTCGTGTTGTCTCCCAAGGTGTCGCTACCCACAAGCAAACCGCTGAATCGAAACAAATCGACGAGCCAAAGCAAGTCCAGCCTGACCCTCGCATATTAAAACAGCAACTTCAACAGGAGCTCGTGCAAAAGCATGCCAAAGCGGCTCTTGTTCCAGCGCAGTCCCGGACAATAGAGCCCCGGCAGCAACAGCCAGCCAGTTCCGAGCAGATTTCTCAGACTCCAGCACCAGCTGGCGCATCCTTAGACACTGCTGTGGAAGCTCAAGCGCAAGTCAGTGACAACGACGCAGACTACGATGCAGAAACAACTGGTATCCCACCCTCTATTCCGCGCCCCGCAGTTACTCCAGATAGCAGCCTTGACGAAGTGTCGGTTCATAGAGGTTCCGGTGAACCTTCAGTGCTTAGCGAGGAGAAATCGGGAGGTGTACTGGTCTCGAACACACTGACACACCAATCCGCCGCTTCATATTTGTCCTTAAGCGCTCGGAAGGCTGCCTCTGAAGCGAACCCAGCAAGTGTTGAGAACGATGGAACGAGTCATTCATCTCAGCTGGATTTGGCTGAGCCAGCATCCAGCCCGCCGCCTGTGATTGCAAGTCCTGAGGCCTCCAATGAGGGAGCAGAATCCTTGAAATCTGAAGTGTTTGCCAAGGAGTCTAAGCCTGAGATTATGCCAGGGACGAAGCCTGAAGATCCTGCTTTCTCTGCCCCCGCAACGAATGCTTCCCACGTGCAGAGCGGCATCGAAGTGGATCAAACTCCTCTTTCCATGGAGGAGGTTGATTACATGATTGAGACTCGCCGAAGCAGTGCGAAACCAACTACAAGGGAGCCCGTGTTCACGCGCTCTGCATCAGAGACCAGTGTAACGGGCTTGACCACAAACCTGGAAGGCTCGGGTGTGGCGAGTGTACTGCAGGCTGTTCAATCAGCAATCAGGCAGCAGAGTGAGTCCGACCTACGAATCGCAGATGAACGGCGCGCCCCATCGGTCGGTAGCGCATCCGAAAGTGGGTCAGAATTTGTTCTCCTCTCACCTAATGATGCACCTGCCCTCGACCCTCCTCTCGTTGGTAGTGTCCATTCCGCAAGTAGCGCGTGCGCGCTCAATCAGGCTCAAGGACAGGCGAGCATGTCAAGTACGGCCCAGACACCAGAGGTGCAATCCACTTCTCCACCATTAAGTGAGACTGCTGCTAAGTCGAGCCGAAGTCAATTCTTCTCCTTTTTCAAGAAGAACTCTGAGTCCTCAGCCGCACAGGAGTCACTCACGAGTCCACAATCTCCCTCGACTACATCCAATCCGACTACGAGCGACGAGATGGAGCCCCGTGGCTTCTTTGGTCGTCTGCTTAAAAGCAAGCGTAGTGACAGCAAAGAAGTAGTCCCATCAGAAGGCAAGCTATCACGTACCTCAAGCCTTCGATCCATATTCGGTGGTACTAAGTCGGAAGAAGACAAGGGAGTATCCGGAGTCTTGACGACGCAGCCAGTGATTCACAGAGTGCCGACAGCAGTGGCTGGTATCTACGACACCATTGTCTTCCGTACCGTGATCACAGAGTCAGAATGGCGACGAGCATCGAGCGCCTTCCTTCAACTTTCTGCTCTCTCGAGTGTGCCGACTATCGAGATTGCGGGCACGAAGACACTGTTTGACACGAAGCCCTTCACGGCGTACGAAATCTGCATTACGGCCAATGAAGGTCCAACAAAAATCCGTTGGGCTGTGCTCAAGCGATACTCTCAGTTTGAAGATCTACATGACCGCATCAAATCGCTCCTCCCACCTCAAGCTGTACTACCAAAGAAGCGAGTTTTTGGTTCGTTCGACGAAGAATTTGTCCAGCGTCGCAAAGAGGACTTTTCAAGGTACCTGAAGGTAGTATGCCTCGATCGACGGGTTATGGAATCAAACGCATTTTTGGACTTTGTGAAGCCGAAAGTGATTCCCGACTCTGAAGTCCAGCCCCAACCTCTTGTTCCGAGCTTGTCCAACCTTTCCGCGGCGGCTTCATCTGGTTCTTCAACACTTGAATTCATACCTGAATCAAAAGCGGAAGCGTCCCAGGCTCCACCTGCGTCGCAGATGCCCCAGCGTACAGAGAGTAAAGTTATGGTACCGCCAGACCTTGAGCCGCTTTCCCTTAGCGGTCCATCTGGAGAAGTCGACGATGCATTCGACGGCGATTTGTATGGAGACTTGCCAGAGAACCTATTCTCTCCTGCCCCCCTCGTCGCGCCTACATTCTTTGAAGAAGCTTCACCCGGACTGAATGGCAAGGAGACTCCATCGCAGGTTGACCAGATCGAGAAAGCTCAGTACACAGCGGATATTCCTGCTGTTGTAACAGCTGAACTTCGCTCAGCAACGATGAGGGATGTAGCTAGCCTTCAAGAGGAGCCTCGCTCCGCAACTTCTGCGCCTGATTCGCCCGGGCTTATGTCAATGAACCAGGCTCGTCTTGCTCTCGCGGCTGCTGGAAGGTCAGGAGATGATGACGAGAGGCCATCCGCAATGCCACCTCTGGCTGCAGAAACAACTAATTTCGCTACAAGTGCGAGCCAGGCCGTGGCTTCCGAAGGTGACTCCACAACTGAGCCAACTTTTGAACCTCCCAAGACTGTGGCAGAAATCCGTCGCCGCTTGGAGTCTGTTGATCTGTTGGATGAGAAGGAACGTGAACAAATAGCTATGCGTACTCGGGTCCTTGCTCAGTTAGAGGCACTGGGGAAGTCGAAGTCATCGAAGAAGGAAGTTCCGCCTGTACCAGCGTCTGCGACATCTACCGGCTCGGCTTCGTTAACCTCGTCGAGCGCGCTGTCGTCATCGTCGTCGTCATTGTCGTCGTCTGTAGCGGCTAAAGAAGAAGACAAGCCCGAGAAAGAGAATGATAGTCTGGCACGTTCAATGGAGCTGCTCTGGCCATCGCAACTCAAGCTTATTCATCGTCAGCAACAAGAGCATCTCGCAGCCATCCAACAATTACAACAACAGCAGCAAATGTCACTTCACGAAGGCCCTCAGTTTAAACGAATGCAACAGTCTCAGCAACGCTCCATGGTTGCAGCGATGTCTTCGGTGATCTGGAATGCCATTGCATCTGGTGCATCTACTAGCGATGAGCCATTCATCTCTTTGTTCAACTTCGTCGAAGAACTATTTGATCTACGTGAAAGAGGTTGGGTTCGTCGTCAAGTCGTTTGGCTCGTGAAACAGCTCCTCACTGTCACAGGTGTCAAGCAGAATTATGCTCGCTTTCTTGCAGGTGTCACCTCGCCCAAGAACCTGAACTGGGCTTTCAAACTAACGGTCAATACTCTTTGGCCAAAAGGTGCATGGCCGCAAAGCCGCCCAGAGCCAAGTCAACGCGAGCAGCAAGCTCATCGAGACTCCCTACTGTTCCTTCTGAAGAAGGTATTCGTCTCGAATGCTTCTACACTCTTCGGTAAGCCGGCATGTGAACAGTCTGCGGAACGCATTTATTTCTTACTGCAGATCCATCCCCTAATGCTTCACATGGTGTTCACGATCCTCGATGCGGCCTTATTAAAGCTCTTCCCTGAGCTCGATCGAACCATCGGCAGTCATCTGAGCGCAAGTGAGACGATTACGACCGCTCTCGCATCGAACTTGGCAGAAGGCAACCTATACCTTGCCAAACTCTCGGCAAGCACAAATGGAATCGCGCCAGACCAACTCATGCCAGCGCTTTTGCGGCCCTTAGCCTTGGACGCGGCGTACGACGAGACTGGCCCGAGTGCGCAGTCTTCCACCACATCTTTAGAGGGCGAAAATGCGACTGCTCAAGCAAGCAGCTGGTCAAGTCAAACCTCGAGCAAGCTCAGTGCCTTCTTCAATGCTTTCATCCCTGGTAAGCGAAAGAAACAAGTAGCATCGGAGTCGAAGGATGATTAATGTACTGCTGAACTGCATTTGCATCCACGGCGCCATCTCCATGGCATCTCTGTCGCTAGCATCATAGTTCTTTGCACGCTTTAGCCGACACGAACTTGATGAGACCTCGCTCATCTAGCTTCGGTCAAGCTCCTTCGGGAGGGTCAACTATATGATGTTGATTTACACTATGAATTCATGCTACTGCGAAGATCACTTCTGGTGTATCGTACATTGGAGCACCAAGAGCACACAGTAGGGTCGAGCTTCGGGATTCAGTAGCAAACTTTTCGTGCCCATGTGGGTACACATAAACATACCATATAACAGTCTAAAATCCAATGGGTACATGACCCAGTCATACAATTACGGTCTGATATGTCTCCATAATATCTGTTTACTCGTCCCCCCGCCTACACTTGCCAGAGCTGTCACACACATACACACGCAGGCCCAAACCCATCCGCCCCCTCTTGGCTGTGATTTTCCAAGCTTGGAATGAGAATTTCGTACTTTTGCTGAGACTCGATATCTCGCTACAGCGGAAATTTACGAGTGTGTGAGTCATATGTATCGGTAGTACCATGCACCTTCCATCGCATTAATGTCATAGTATCCCACGATTCATGGTAAAATTCATGGACTACCCGCTTTACGGCCTTTTCAAGCGAGCCAGCCTCGCCTCTTAACCCCGACTTCGTGTGCTTTTGCCATGAAGGTACACTTCCTTGTTCTCATACGATATGATACTCGCTTAACCATCTAGACTGCAACCTACCACGCGTGTCGCATCCGCCACTGCTAGCTAGGATTGTTGGCATATCCCTGCCCTTTTCGGATGCACTTAAGTAGGCTTGCGGCACTCGGCCGGCTGGCGAGGTCACTATCGGGCCGAGGTCAATTCATCCATGCTAGCCCGGCACTGGGCACACTCGTCCAATGCAGTTATACTGCTAGCATTCACGCCGTTTCCGAGACTACCATCCTAAACACGAGAGATTACTCACCCCTTCGGTGTCCGCCTTTGCACTTCTCAGGACTCGGACGTCGACCCTTCTCAACCACACCCAATGCGCAGGGACAGACAAGTGAAAATGTAATTCGCAACGCCCAGTATGCCGAAAATCTCCAGACGCAACAGTCCACCCAAAGTGCCAACGGATCTTCACAAGCACGTGAGACCTCTAATGCCGCCCAGGGGCAAACTGCTGATCGTATTGAAACTGTTGAGGCTGAGGTCGTGGAGGAGCTTTCGCTGGAGGATTTCATTGCCCGATGGCAGAAGGAGACTGACCCAGAGCGTCGCAAGGCAATTCTCGCGGAATTTGAAGAGCTTGTGCGGAAAAATCTAGCGAGCCATGGCGAAACGATTGATATCGACTTCACCCGCCACCCCGAATTCCTGCTCGCGATGGATCCTGAACTCGTCAACGAGCTATATCCCAAATCGATGCGGCGCTTGCTTGATCTTACCCTGTTCACTATGGAGCCTCCCAACTGCAAAGCAATGGCGATATGCCAGCAGCAAATTCGTTCAAAGTTGCAAGCTCGCAGGAGAGCCGGAAGAAGTGCCAAGACTGCGTTGTTTACGGCGATCCGTAACGAAGCTCGCAAGTACCCTGATCGCCGTATCGATGCAAGCAATATTGGAACGTTCGATTCGCGTGAATTTGTTGCAGCTCGATTGATTCAAGGTCTGCATCGGCCTTATCGCTTCGGAAAATACCTCCAATCGCTCACACCTGAGCAAGCAGCCAAATGGGATCGAACACTAGAGCGATTGACAACGCTCAAATCATGGTTCACGCTGTGTAAGCCTTCAATTGCATTCACTGTGGCCATTACCTCCGCGTGGGGCTACGCCATCATGGTCCCCTTCACACAAATCGAGATGTCCACCATGGGTCCCCTCACTATCGGTACAGTGCTTTGTGCCGCCTCCGCTTCTGTAATCAATCAACTTCGCGAAACTGATACCGACGCAAAGATGGTTCGCACCATGCGCCGCCCTCTGGTTACAGGTGCCATCACGCTTCCTCAAGCCAAGGCCTTCGCTTTGGGTCTAGGACTTACAGGAACTTACATCCTGAGCGCAATCTCACCTGTGGCCGCAGCATTGGGAGCCCTCAATATTGCATTGTATGGTGGCTTGTACACAACCACCAAGAGGATAACTCCGCTAAATACCGAAGTCGGTGCAGTCGTTGGCGCTATTCCTCCCATGATGGGTTATTTCGCCGCGCTCCCCAACGATCTGCCTCTGATCGACGCCTGCTTGTTCGATGTAATGGCACTCTACTGGCCAGCTATGTTCATGTATATGTGGCAGCTCCAACATGTAATGCTGATTTGCCGTATGCGCCATATTGACTATAACTTGTCTGGACTCAAAATGCAGTGCTTTAACGACCCAAGGCTTTCGACAACCACATCCAAGGGCATCGCCTGGGCTCTGGTAGGAGTTCCTCTCTTGGCCTTGCCTATGGCAACGAGTTTCGCGGACCTTTCGCATCTCGCTGTCATTGCGGTATGGGCGATGTACACGTACGGCTACACCAAGGCAATCCCCTATACGAACTATTCGTACAGTGACAAGCGCAACATCTTGATTGGAGGATATCTGGTACTAGTTGGCATTGTGGTCCTTTCCCTGATCACGCGCAAAGGTGGTCGATATGACCACGTCATGTTTGATGATCCAGAACAGCGGACACGTCCTAACAAGGTTCCCGTTCAAAGATCAGAGGAAGCAACAGGTGAGTCCAGTGAACTCAAGAAGGCTTTGGACACCGTGCGAAAGGGTGTCAACTGGATTCTCTCTGGTGTGCCCGGGTTGGGCTCGCTAGCCGATGAGGAAAGGAACCGTGCACTAACTTTCCGGGAACTCCGCGAAATCGTGGCCTACCCCCCACCACGCGCGTCTTCTACAGAGGCCGAACGTACCCAAGCTACTTTGGCACAACTGAAAGACATCTATAGGAGGTTCCACGAGCAACTGTATGGCACACCAAAAGCGTAGACGTAGATCACAGATGTTACTGTATACTCACACTCAGAAGGACTTCTCCGTGCTCTGTTATACTATGTTTCGGACAGACCCCGTTACCAATACAACCCCTAGCTTCTTTTCTCAAGTATGAAGTGTGCGAGCAGTGATAGAACTATTATTGTATGGTGTTAGAAACCCAACAGAAGTTACATGAGATACAAGTTGTCATGCTCGAACTCAGTGGGATGGCTACTTTGCTTCTGATGCGAGACGTCGGATCCTGTCGCGAGTGCATAAGTTGATACATCATCGGTGTGCGTTGGTGTGCGCTCAAGATCTTGGTCAGGTTCAGCACACGCATCTTCGTGGGGTGCCTCATAGATTGTGTCCAACTCTTCGTCATAGCAATTGCCATCACCATCATCCTCCTCTTCTTCTTCGAGCTCCTCCTCCTGGTCCTGAACAAACACATTCAGCTCCGCCCAGCTGTTGTCGTCTAGTTCTTCCTCAACCTGTTTGGAAGACTTGTCATCTCGTGCATCTGCAACACCTCCACTTCGGCGCTGCTTTCTACGAAGTAAAACTCTGCGTTTGGCCTTTGCTGCCCGAGTGATTGCATCCAAGAGATCCTTACGGGTCACTTCGAGGATATGCAACCGCGCGGCCTGAATAGCACCCATACCGAACGACTCCAAGGTCCATCGGTTTGACAATCTCATGTTGCTCAGCGGGAAGTAGTGTGTACTGCTGGAGCTCGTAGGCTCCCAAAGTGATGGTGCCTTCTTCAGCAGCTGAACCATAGTTTCCGTCAGTGTGGCGTTGGCCTCTTGAGATTCAGGGTCAGACACCTTCGTCGCAAACTGTGCGGCCTTGCCAGCTGCTACGAGGGTCAGCTCGGGTTGGTGCCTAAGGGCTCGGAACATATGCCTCGTGCGTAGCTGAGCCTGACGCAATGATAGGCCTACCTTGCGCCAATAGTGGAGATCAGCGCGAGAAATCGCTGCAAGACCGCATAACAGAGCAATGGCTTCATTCTCGTTATTTACGTAGAACTGTGCTTCTGATGGTTGGCAGCGGACCTTCACTGTGAAAATGTTAGCATACGCTGGTGCGGCAGCTTCAACCGCAGCGGTCTCGGAAGGAGCTGCAGAGGCTGACGCCAGGGTTGATAATGTTACGCTTGGGGAAAGCGAAGGCAGGTGCAACTTCTGGCCCGCACCCGCGCCAGAAGAGGAAGATGAGGATGAACCATCAGCACTCTCCGCCGTGGGCATGAGTTGGGCTGGTTCGGCACCTGAATCAAGATCCAGTGCATTCGTGGGCACATCAAAGAGCGTAAAGCTTCCCGCAATCGGCACTGAAGAGTGTGCCAACGCTGGATGAGAGGAAAATTCTGACTTCAGCGTTAGCGCGGTGATGGGCGCGGCTTGACCATCACTTGGAGTTGGAGTAAGCTTCAGATTGTCTGAAGGCGCGGTGGTAGGCTTCAGGTACGTGGGTAGCGGTGATCCCCCAACGCTTGGCGAGAGCGGATGTTTCAGATTGGGACCGGCTGAAGCTCGGAACGAGAGGAGTGTAGACGTCGGCATCATTGAAGCAGCGTGCTCAGCTAAGACAGCAAACGTGCTTTCGTCGCTCTTATCATCGCCAATTGCAAAAATCATAGGCCGAGTACGTCCAGCATTCAGAGCTCGATAGAGATACCGTAGTGTTGTGAGGCTCAAGGTCTTCACCCACCCGAAGCGTCGTGCGGATAATGCAGCAGCCTTAACGTTGGCCACAAGCTGGGCCTCAGAATCTGCCTGGGTAGCGTTGGTGGTGCTGCCGGTGGATGGGGTGGAACCGCTAACCGCCTGAGATCCTCCAGAAGGCGCGCTTGCGGCGGCCGCATGCGCTGCTCCGTGTGAGCCATGTGCAGTAAGGCCCGAGAGTGGGTTCGAGACCTCTTGGGTCCCCTGATTGAGTTGCAAAGGTGGGAGTGGTCCAGATTGTTCAAGTACGGACGCCGTAACTACATCGACCGCCGTTGCGACCGTTGAACGTTGGATCGGCCCAAGGAGAGCGACATCAGACTTCTCTTCTGGACGGTTATTGGGGTGAGTATCATGTTTTGCCTGCTCCTCGAGCTCTGCGATACGGCTCTCCACACTCTCGATGACCAGAGAAGTCTGCTCATTGACGATTGCCTTAGCGAGCTGATCCGCGATCTGGGGACTTAATGGAACCTTGCGATGGAACTCAGCCAGCTGGTGAGCAAAGTAACGCTCTGCAACCCGCAGAATGTGCTTTGTTGCATTGCCTTTTGAAATACCTCGTGGACGGATTTCGAGGATTCTCGAGTCAAGACGAACTACATCAATTTTTGAACCCTGTAGAGCCTGCTCCAAATACTTTTTGAGTTCACTTGCCTGGCGGTTACCGAACTGCAGCTCAGTTCCCTCAAAATGCCAACTAATAGCAGAGTCTTTGAGCTCAATCCAACTTCCATCTGTACTACGCCAGTAGTCATAAACGAGACGAAGCACGACCTTTCTCCAGCTAGAATCAACATCGCCCAGCATAAGCTCCCATCCCTGCTCATCAAGCTGAAGTCCAGATGATTCAGGGGGTCGGAGAGGAATGGAATTGTTCGAGAGGTGTGATTCATTGGAGTCTCCATCAGCCCCAGCGCCGATCACCTTAACCTCAGGAATGCCGTCGGTTTCATATGAGCTATCCGCTCCATCGATTGCGCCCTTCGACTTTGCTGAGGTTGTTGGATTTGCATTGCCTAGAAGCTGGACTTCCGCCTCGCGGAAGGGAAGAAGACGTCGTGGCCAACGGATGAAGTAACCTTTCTCAGCAGCAATACCTAGCTCTGGAAGATTGTGGAAGAATTCATGGAGCGTGGGCCTACCGCGACCAGACATAATGAACACAACGTTCGCTGGATCTTCTGAGAGCTGCCGCAATGCATGAATGACAGCCTTAGATGGGGGAGTGTTTTCATCAAAAGTGCGAACCGGGCTCGTCAGTGTGCCGTCGTAATCGAACAGAAGAATTCGCTGTCGAGCATGGCGATAGACAGGCGCAAGCAAGCGTAAGTCTACGTGAGCAAAGCCCGCACGAACACCGATAACCTTCGCAGAGGGTCCAGGTCCCAGTGCCACATATTGCACCGACTCACCTTCTCTCGCAACAACGACAAGTCGGCTCAGGACGCGCTCACACCAGAACCGGAAGCTTCGACGACTCGCAAATTCGAGCCGCTTTTGATACGACCTACGCCGCGCTTCGACTGACATGACCACCGCGAAGCGAATGGCATCCGTGAGTTTCTGAATTGCCCACGGATTCACTCGTAGAGCACCGGAGAATGCCCTAGCACATCCCACAAACTCCGAAAGGATCAGAACGAAGGGTGAAGCTGGCGATGTAGCAGCCGTTGCCTCAATTGGAGTGAGATTAAGGCCCTCCCAGAAACTTGTCGTGAGGAGCACTGAACATGCTGACAGGGCGGCTATGTACTCAACCAATGGCATCGGATCCTTTGAATCGGAATCTAAACCGATCACCTCGAGGACTTCTTTACCATATGCGGCATGGATCCGCTCCACCTCAGCTTTCACCAGGGGTTTGGTTAGAGTTTCAACGTAGTCTCGAGGTCCATCCACCGGAGCGAGATACACAACTAGTACAGCCTGGTCTCGGTCCTGCGGGTTCTGTTCGAGGTATCGGCCGTACGCTTGTAGCTTCTGAACAACAGCTTTGTTCAACGCCAAGCTATCGATTGCAAGCATTAGGACACGGGGAATACGTTTTGTCTGTCGTACTGGTGTGCTAACACCGGATGGCTGGTCACTTTGCAAGTCGGCATCCAGTTCAGGGATAATAAACGATTCGGCTAGCGTGGTCGAGCCCGCATTTGGACTCACCAGATGCTTATGCCGAATTTGCTTAGCCAGGGAAACTACCTTCGGTGTCGCTGCATACGCACGGAGGGTATCAAAGGGGACACCAGTGTGCGCATTAATCACGCAGGTCGTGTGCCCCAAATACGTTACACCGATGAGCCCTCCGTCCATCGCAGAGTAGTCCACATTCAAGACTCGCTGGCACGCTGAGAGGAAGTGACGAGAGTAGTCGAACACGTGGAATCCTAGCAAATCTGAAGCCAGCAAGGACTTCAGGAGAACATCGCGCGATGGCAGGACGCGGTAGATGTCAGATGAAGGGAAGGGCGTATTAATCATGAAGCAGAGCTGTGCCCGAGCCAACAAGGGACGGAGGTACAGCGGAACAAGGATGACGGGGCTGTCATTCATCCAAATCGACGCACGCTTATGAACGCACACATCAAGGACCGTTCGAGCAATTGCACGATTCACCAGATCATATGCAATCCATGCACGACGCCAGCGAGAACCAAATGAGCCCGAGGGTACGATGTAGTGATACACAGGCCACAAGTAAGAGCGGCAAAATTCGTGTACATAACAGCTCCTGAGTGAAGGATCAACCAGAACAGGATAGAGTCGTCGCTTTTTCAAGAGCGAAATCAGCGCGGGGTCATGTGGTACACCTTCTGGTAACAAACCAACGAAGCAAACGTAGTGTGAATGAGCCACTGTTGCTGCTAGATTAACCAGAATATCCCGGAAGTCCTTAAATTGCACTTTCCATCCAGATTTGGGGCAAATTAACGGTGGGGGCGAACCGGTTTCGAGGTCGATGCGCCACCAATTGGTATCACCTGCCGCGACCGCCTCAGGCTCTGACTCGGTGTCACTGCCCTCTTCCGCCTTAGACTGTGGTAGTGTGGGCTGCTCAGCTGCATTAATGCGCGAGACGATGATCGGAAGTTCCTGGGCAATAATGATTAGTTGAGGTCGGCCACGCAGCGCACTTGGCTCACGGAAGCATGCTCGCTTATAACGGGGCAGTGGTAAAGGTGTAGATGCCTCGTCTTGCTCCCACTTGCTAATCTCGAGCTCCATTTGAGTTGTTGCGTCGAGCTTGACGTCGTCATCCAATCCTGAAGAGCTCTGGGACTGATGGACTGCAGCTCGTGCCACAGGGGACATCGGATGGGTCACTGGGGCACCGGCAACCGAAGGTGCGCCTGTGGCGTTGTCGCTTGGAGTCGTCTTCAAGGCGAGTGTTTCGCTTGTAGTTGATAATGAATGCTCGAGTGGGAGTCTTGGGACGGGTGGTGGAGGCATAGCAAGCAAGAGCTCGCCGCCATCGATCGACTCCGATGAGGACGAGAACATCGCGGCGGATGACTTAACAAACTCATGGAGCCTAGCTTCCTGCTCACTTAGCTGTTGGCCGAATCCATCATCGGACTTGCTACTTTGGAATTGCTGCTTCGCATTAGACTGTGTGCCTGATATCTTGGGTCGAGCTCCCTCGTCAATGCGACGCGGTTCCGGGATCATGTCCTGTGCGCATGCACTAAAGCGACGCATCCTTGCGTCGGACTCAGGACCGGGAACACTAGCAAGCGTTTTGGAATGGGGACGTGTCGTCTTTCGTCCGACTTGCGCCGACTCTTGCTGACCAGAGGCGCCCGTTCCGGTGCTCTCGATCGCGGCCTCGGCATCTGCAGCCAGAGTCTCGAGTCTGCGTCTCCGACGACCCTTCCCAAGAGGACGAGCCAAGGATTTGTTTGGCAGCAGCTGTTGCTGCTGTTGGTTGAGAGACTGTCTCGCGCTGGGGTGCAAGATACGTGGATGATCTGAGTCTACCTCGCTGCACGAGGCTGCGGACACGTTTGAAACTCCACCATAACCACTGCTTCCACGGCTGCTACAGACTGACTCAGTATCCGAGCAAGAAGACGATGACACCTCATTTAGATCGTTTGGAAGATCTTCATGGGACTCATGCCTGGGCGGGCTCTGACGGTGTCCAATGGGCGAGCCTCCTCGACTTCCGGAACGCACAACCGCCGGTAATTGTGACGCTGCTGCCACCGTAGTAGTTTGCGCATTGACCTGCGATGCTGAGGTGGAGCCACCATTGGGAGCTGTAGCCTGAGTCCCCGTTGAGCTCGCTGCCTTTGAGGTCGATGCGGGTTGCTCAGGAACGCTGTCCTTGCTCTCAGCCTTGGTGACACTTGGAGCACTCGACGCCTGAGGATCTGTGTGGGATACCGCATCCGGTGTCGTATGTTGGTTCAGACGTCTTCGAAGCAATGGAACAAGCACACGAGCAGTGGCATAGCCCGCTGCGGCTGCCGCAATGAAAAGCGGTAAGGCCTCTCGCAGCCGCCGCCATTTAGATACTACGCTGTCACTCATCTACGCTCGCTGGCTGGGACGCCTTTCAGACTTGGATACAGCCGGATCTGATCAAACCGCCACAGCCATGATGGGGACGGTCCCCTTCCCAACAATACGGTAGTAGCTGTCTTGATTGAGCGAGCTGGCTAAGGGTGGACGTTCTTGGGTAGGATCTGGTGCCCTTCCCGAGTCCCGATGGAGACAGGTCCTAAAACGATAAAATGGATACAAGGACATTTGGTGTGAGCAACATATTTTACGGACTGAGAGGCTGGGATCTGGGAGAAGCTCCGGCAAAAACGCAGAATTTGTAGCCATGTACAAATCTTCAAGTGGACTTTGTTTCCGAGGATAAGATTCTGGGGTGTAACATGCTGGCTGAGGAGATCTAAATGGATATTCTAAAGCATCTAGATGAAGTGTATCTGCTCATTGAATCTTTCCGAATGCATCCTACACCCCTATTCAATACACCGACCGTGTCATTCAGGCTGATCAGCGTGTCTTCGCCGCCGAAATCTTGAGGGCACGCAAAAATTCCCTGCAACCAAACGGCGACGATCTGACTTTTACGGGGATGAAAAAATTCAGCGCAACCCAGAGAGAAAAACGAGTTCGAAGGGTCCCCCGTCGATGGGTCCGGTTCGTGGGATGCCGCAGGTGCCAGGGCGTGCAAATGATTGCATTTTGTAGAGCGTGTAGGGAGAAAGTTGGAAACAAGATAGATTCCTTGAAAAGCCTCCCAACGGTCCGAGTGAGTGCGCTTTTTTGGAGACCGAAGAAGTGTGGGGCCGAGGTATGACGCGTTTTGTCAGCATGGTCGAGGGATAGGTACGAGGCTGCCTTGACGGTGGATATATGGACTGTCGAACGTCGTTATGCGCGGCCTCTGTGCCTGCAGAGTGAGCGTAACACCCAATACGAGCGAAACATTATCCCTAGTCGGTTGCACGTACATTCTCTCAATGGTAAGCATCTGGCGTGATATTCCACGGCGAATGGGACAGGCCAGGGCATATATGTTCGGTTGGGGAACGGCTATCACGTGCTTGTTGTCGTGAAGTTGACTGCACCAACCCAGTGGATGCCTCTCAAGCAGGGCTACCTCATCCAGTAACGTTCCTAAGCATGCTTGATCACATTTCCCTTTCCCTTGTGCATACGCCGGTTCGCTTACGAATACCAAATAACCACCCCGCACCCATCTCCCCAACAGAAAGATGTCTGCCGAGACACTGGCCTCTATTACAGTGCCCGCAGAGCCATTCGCTGCTCTGCGTGCGTTCCTGACTGGAATTCAAGCCAAGGACTACCCCGCTCCACGTGAAGGCAGTGTAGTGGAGACCACCTCTGACACAAGCCTCCGCGACGTCGTTGCACTCCTTCTCAAGCACAACATCTCATCTTGCCCCGTGCGTCGTGAAGACTGCAAGGGCAAGGTCGGCCCTTGGTCGGAGCTCTATGTAGGTGTGATCGATCTGCTCGACATCGTGGCGTTTGTTCAGCAAATCATGCAGGCCACTTCTAAGTGGGGTCGCGGCTTCGAAACCGTCTTGGAAGCCGTGATGCAGTTCGGTGAACACACAGCGGGCGAAGTGCTTGCGAAGCGAACTACCATGGCATATGTTACCTTGAACGATGATGCAACACTTGCTGATGTTGTTTCAAAACTCGGCCCTGGCCGTGTGCACCGTGTCATCATCTTGGACAGCAAGACTGGCGAGCTGCGTAATATTATTACTCAGAGCTCCATGGTGTCGTTCATTGGACGCTCGATTGCAAGCAACCCCAGCTTGGCCTCATTCGCAAACCTGAAGCTGGCCTCTGTTGGTCTTGGTCTTCCTCGCCGACTCGCGACGATTCCACTTACAGACAAGGCCATCGATGCTTTCAAGGTCATTCAGACGTACCGTGTCACCGGTGTGCCTGTTGTGAATGATCGCGAGGAACTAGTAGGTAACGTTTCCGCGCGTGATATTCGATCGATGGTTGGCGGTCCAGAGAAGTTCGATCGTCTCTTCGACAGCCTCTCTGAGTTCTTGGCAGAAATCCGCGCAGACCGCCGCGAGTCGTCTCAGCCCCCGTCCCCGGTCCCAGCGAAGAGCTCTGGTTCAAACCCCTCGACTCCCAAGCGAACATTGTCAGCTTCGGGCTCACCGTTTGCACCCCTCACCCCCTCTACCGATACCGCTTCGGCAGCACCCCTTCCAGCGGTGACCAGCACTCCAGTCAAGCTGTCAGAGCCGATCCCGGCTTCAACCCCAGCGAGCCCACCAACAGTGGTTTTCACTCAGTCCGCTACACCTGAGACCGAGAGCAAGGTCGAGCCATGGGAACTTCCTCCTGCCATTACCTCAACCGCGGATGTGAGCGTGAGCGAGATTCTTGAGTCGCTTCTTAAGTATAAGGTTCATCGCATCTACATTGTGGAAACCAAGGAGTCGCGCAAGCCGCTTTCTCCCAACGAGGGAGATCCTTCGAAGAAGCCCATCAGTGTCGTGACCCTCACTGATATTCTGCAGTTGTTTGCGAACGGACCGACCGCTGCTCTCTGCCCTACATCACCCAATGCAACCAGCGAGTAATGCGCGCGTGGTCTGCGGCATTATGTGGCTTTAGCGGAAGCGACCAAAGAACAAAACAAAACGTTAGCAACTGTATCGCAATCCACGAAGGTTTCATTTTAACTGGGTCTTCAACTTATTTATTGAGCATTATCGCGTTATCGCTATCCGGCCACGATGTTCTCCATTGATAATATGTGCACAGTTATCATGTGTACCGAAACCAAGACAACAAGACTGTTTAAAATCCAAGAACCAAAACCATGGTGCTACACTGGATCCCGCCCTCCACGCGAGTCAGAGCTCTCAATTTAGCTCGTCTCCTAACTGTTCGCTCTTGCTCTGCTGGCTCTGTCCCCTCGCAGACAATTGAGACTGAGAAACCCAGCTTGAGGAAGCGATCAACATTGGGAACATCGACACCTCTGGCGTTATCAGACTTGGACTATCTTGACATATTGAGGATGCACTCATTAGATCTCCTTCATAACGATTCCCGTCTTGCCCTCCAACCCCCACAGCACCAATAGGTCATAGCCTCTTCCGTTTTACCCCATATCGACCCCCGGCAGGCCTTTGTTTAGGCCATCCTGCGCTTGAACTCGCATAGCGATCCCTCCTGCACTCGACCTTTTCTCATATCCGCCTTCTCGACAAGCTGCCCTGCTTTGTTTTCGTGTTTACGCTTCTAGCCTTCGTTTTTTCTTGTAATGTACAACGAAACAAGTTGACGTCGGCACTCGATGGAAGGAGTACACACACGTACACTTACTTGTATCGCTCAACGCACCCTCTGGTTCAGACTGGCCTCGGGTGACGAACAATTGGTTATGAGCTTGAGAGATTCTTGATTCGTGATTCTCTCTCGCTCTCACATTCAAAGAGTAAGACACATGTGCTGAGTAAAGACGCACGCAGGTAGAAGAGATCCTGCACTGCATTATTAAACTTTAATCCTCACGAGCTTAAGCTCAATGGCGGAGCTTACGTGAGATTTATCCCAGCATCCCCTGCCTCCTGAGTTGTTCTGGTAGGAGAGGCGAGTGGTGGGTTGCAACAGATTTTTGCGCACCCGCAGGGCCGAAAATTCGGAAAAGAGGTGGAATCAGTCTTGTGAAAGAGTTTCGTTTTGGGCTAATTTCTCAAGGTAGCGTGCGATGACGTGAGTGTGCACTAAATTTTCCTGTATAGAATCAACAGATCTAGCTACTCAGCCCGAGTAGTTAACAAATGCCTCGGCGTGTGAGTCATATTTTGGTGTTTAGTGACGAACTGTGAAACCTTTGAGATTCTACGTCATTCCTGTGATGCCGCTGCATCGCATCGTAGTAGTTGAACGGTCCACACAGTGGATCGCTTTTACATCTATCCCACGACACGCCAGATTATCCCACCCAACCCTCGGTCCCCGCAAGATCACCTGAGAAAAGCAGCCCGGGCTCGGTTCCTGGCCGAGTTTGAGATCGTCCGATGCACCGCTTGGGACGTGCTTTGCGGGGATTGGGTGCGGAGAAATCGCATGTGTGCGTAGTTCTCGGCGTGATTCGCCGTTTTAACTCGACTGGAACCTCTTCTAACGCCGCTGACCGTGTATAACTCTTGAACTTGGCCCGTCTAGATGAGCTATCAATACCTGTTCAAGTACATCGTCATCGGTGATACCGGTGTCGGCAAGTCTTGTCTCTTGCTGCAGTTCATGGACAAGCGCTTCCAGCCAGTACATGACCTTACCATTGGTGTTGAGTTCGGTGCACGCATGATCACACTTGACAAAATGCCCATCAAGCTCCAGATTTGGGACACTGCTGGTCAGGAGTCGTTCCGAAGTATCACCCGAGCCTACTACCGAAACGCTGCATGCGCGCTGCTGGTCTACGACATCACACGCCGTGAGACGTTCGCTCATCTAACGCGATGGCTTAACGAGGCTCGACAGAACTCGCATCCAAATATGGTCATCATGTTGATTGGCAACAAGTGTGATCTGGATCATCGCCGACAGGTTTCGTATGAGGAGGGTGCGAAGTTCGCAAGCGAGAACGGTTTGATTTTCCTTGAAACTTCCGCGCGTACTGCGACGAACGTCGAAGAGGCCTTCATGCGTACAGCTGCTCAGATTCTTGAGAACATCAAGAACAATATCTTTGATGTCAACAACGAGAGCCATGGTGTAAAGGCTGGTCACGGTGTGGCGGTATCAAAACCAACTGAAGAGGTAAAGCTCCAACAGAACAACGCAAATAATAGTTCGAGCAGCGGCGGTGGATGTTGCTAACGTGTCACGAGTTCCTTATTTATTTCGATCGATAAACAACAAAGGTCCTCGACAGTCCCTCATTCCACTCCCTTCCAAGCAGGCTCCATGCACGCTACACGTAGCGCACACATACCGATAGAGGGATCCAAATGCTAATGCTACTGGTCAGTAGCGAATAGCAGAGAACTTGACATCGAACGGTCAATCCCACACTTAATGTGTCGGAGAATGCAACACCTGGAAACTTGTAGCAGAGTAACCATCATTCGCCCTGCGGGTCGAGTAATTTTACCAACTGGGACTGATACAACTAACGAACCGGAACTCGATGGTGATCGTTGCTTCTTGTACAACTGGATAGCACGCGAATAGTGCGATGTCCAAAGACAGGAGGTGGGCAGTTGCGGCTAAGTCATTCTGTCATTGCCCACTTGCGACATTTGAGACCGCATAATGAGCGTTGTTCAGCATATTTTCACGGTGCTTTGCAAATCTTGTGCTTATGGTATAAGTAAGCAAGTCATGGAAGATTCACCTTGAACTAATTAGACCTCGTAACGAAGGTCCGCTGGGGTGGTGCGTTAGTCAGGCCTCCTTGCAGCGTTTGTATTCGGTTTTCTGTAGAAAACGCTAACGGTTGCTCCCACGTCCTTACTGTGGCGCTGTTGTTTAACGCGTGCACAAACATTAGCAGGACGGTTGTTGTGGAGACCCATCTTTTCTGAACGTTTTCTCCTCACATCACATTGCTCCTCCATCTTCAGCCAACATCACCATCACCGCCTCTTCCCACACTACAGTGTTAATACCGCCTACCTCTATGAGTTCACATTACAGCTATCAGCCGATAAACATGCTTTAACCACAATAAATCAAGTGATGAAATTGAATCGCACTAGCTAATCGTAGGCTTTGGAAGTAGTGTATGAACTTGGTTGAGAGGTGTAGAAATAGTGTTCAAGTCGAACTAAAGAATGCACTGGAAACATACATGCGTGAGGAATGACTGTTCGCACAATACGTCTTAATGCGTGGGACTGAGGATGGGGCACCCACATATATATCGACCGATGCGTCTCATCCCTACTACATACTCACTTTATCTGGCAGCGCCAAGCTTAACCTCCAAGCCTAGCTTAGTCTGGTTGCTGCTTCCGATATATGCAGCCGAACCAACTACAGACACCAGAGGATTAATTGGTACTTCAGTGACCATTGTTGCATCCAAATCCGAGTTAATTGTGACTGTTGTGTCATGGAGGTCGTTCTTGAGATTACCACCGATCGTGAGTTGATGTTCACCAGCTAGAATATTACTCTCGAGCTCTGCGGCAATCGCAGCTTGAGGGAGAATCTGATGGAAACCTGTAATGGTCGCTGTGCCATTCATACCAAGAGTTGCCGAAACTAGGGTTCGGGAGGCACCAACTTCTTGTGTGTTGGGATCAACCTCAGGCAGACTCTTGTACACACCCTTGAATGTCAGCATGGTTCGCCCAGCTGCTGGGACGTGATCTATACTGGCACCCGCGCTAAGCACAGGGGTGATAGCCTGCATGTACGTTGACGAGATAGCTGAGTGTGTTTCGGTTGAAACGAACTTGCCAGTCAATGAACTGTCGTTACCACTGTAAGTACCTTCTACAAGGAAAACGTCGGAATCACCAGACTGTGGGTCCATAATAAGCATCGTGCTGCCAACATATTGCGGCTGCAAGTACATGTAGCGCGCAATCATTCGTCCATCGTCCTCACGTTGTGCAAGGAGGAGATGACCCAGTTGCTGGAGGACGATTTGCGAGTTTGCAGACCACTTGTAGTGGTAGTTGCCCTTCGGTCCGTTATCAGGAGGCAGAGGCTGACCCATCATGCGAGCCATCATGGCCTGCTTCTTCTCAGCCTCTAGGTCGCGTGGCTCGATGTGGAATGAAGCCTGAACATGCGAGGACTTGAATGCGCTGGTGTCTGGAACAAGACCAACTGTGACCTTCACACCACTAAGACGCTGAGCACCTAGAATGCCCTTAGCCACATCTTCGATGCGCTCGAACGCGCCAGGGTTGGTCAACGGAATCAAAGGTCCCTCGAGCTCGGGTGCGGGAGCAAGATCAGAGTCCGGCAACGCAAGTGAGGCCTGAAGCTCCTGTGTCTCTGTGTTTGAAAGCTTGGCAGGCTGAGGATCATCACCAGGGAACAGACCAAGCGGATTTGCCGCCGATTGGTAAGGCGTTGTGGTCGTGGTCGTGGTCTCTGCACCTGTGTCGTACGCGTGTGCCTTGAGGTTTGGCATCGTCTTTGACCAGACAAAGGAACCTAGAGAGCCTGCAGCTGTAGCCGTGGCAGCGACAGTCGCTGCTGCACCAAGGATCTTCTTCTTTTGCGAACTCGATGAGCTGCTGCCGAGTCGCTCAAACACTCTTCTAACAGCCGTACCGTACATGATCCTTACTCGTTTGTCCTTCCGTTTTTCCTTGTTTTGTGTTCTACGCCGAAACCGGGTGAAGCAGCAGGGTTGAATCCGATGTGCGGGTGTCCCTCTGCAGTATGGATATCTGTCCTTACGACTGTAAGTACGCGGGGTGATACACTGATCTCAATCTTTGAGTGATGTACAAGTGTTGTTTCACGTGTCCACACACCAAGTAGGGATTGACGTCCAATTGTGGTGCGGTGGGCGGTGCAGGGTCAGAAAAGCAAAAGCTGAGCTCCTAAGAACCACGCACTGCGGGGACGGAGACCGCTGAAAGATCTAAATGTACACAGCGGTAAGGCAAACCAATTGTGAGAAGAGAAGGCCGAGGGAGTGGGGACACGTCGGAGGCAAATGTGGCACACCGCGGAGCGCATAACCCGATGCGCAGTAGTGCGACCCAAAGATCTATTTGAGATCAAGTTGTTCCCAAACTACAGATGCGCAACACCCGCATCTGGCCAACCAAAAAGGTGCGAAATACTGTTCAGCATGCCCAATCTCCGCAACGCGGAAGCCTAACTAGTTGAAACTCGCGAATGTACTGAGTTATAATATGTCATGCGGTATTGGATCTATGGTTTCAGATTGATCACACTGTGTAGTTTTATAAAATTAGAATAGATTATCAATATACCCAACACGGTACCCAGAATTTACAACAAATTCACCTTATTCTACCCTAAACTTTTCTCCCCTTTTTTTGAAAAAACAGTCCTGCCTGGGTATTCCGGCACCCCCGGATGCGGAGCTCTCTGCTTCATCCCGACCACGCGGGTTTGTCGCAACTTTTTGTGTCCAGTGGCTCTAGCTGGCTCTTTGACTGCGCCTAGACGCTGTGGTGCTTCGAACGCACATGTTCGTTTCTAATTGTGATTTGAACAGCTAATGGGTGATGGAATAGAGCTTGGAGACGCCTCGAATCCAAATGTCGATGCTGGAACACGAGACTGTAAGTCGCGTTCGATTGTATTCGATTATGTGGATTGGACTTTACAAAGAGCTACGTTGTATGGCACGATCACTGATTGAATCCATTTATGGAGGTTAGAGCCAAGCATCTTGCTGGCTTCAGACCGCTCTGAGCCTCAGCTCCTCAGCGGACAGGCCTCGAGGATGAGACGCCTTCACCCCGAGACCTCCTTAGATTCGCGAGGGCGGTCGGTCGAACGTTTCAGGATCTGGAAACCTTTCAATCACACGGGCTCGCCCGTGCGTACGCAAGCTATGGCCACGCCAAGGATGACGACGCCGTCGATGCACATGATACGGATAGCGGCAACGATGGCATGGGTAGGGGCAAGAATCCCAAGGCGAGTTGTGACCAGAATAGGGATGAGGCCAATCAAGGCAGGTTGAAGAGTAGGAGCCACGCCCACCGCGACAGAAACGACCTCTATTTGGCTGCCGACACTCGAATCGCCACCCGATGCGTGGCCACCGACGCCAGGTCTCTAAATGATCGCGCTTCACAATGACGACACGGTTTGCAGCGAGGTCGCGCACTTCAATGGCACCAATGAGCGCCTCGAGAGGGATATCTCGTTGTCCTTCTGCTAAGTCGCAAGTGGCAAACAATACCAAGAAGAGGATCGCGACACTGGCAATCCCGCTAAATAGAGAAAGCCTGAGTGGCTTCATTTCTTGGCTAACGCAAGGGTTAAGATACTCGACGCGGGGCGGGCAATACTAAGCGTTGCAAGCCGTTGAAGCAGGAGGTATGCTGTACACAGGTCGGGTCGTCACGCTATTGATGAGTGCTGGTACACCTAAGTACCTTGGACACGTGGATTGTCGAGGTGACTGTGTGTACTGTCGGAGGATGAACTTTGAAAGGAAGATCTGTGTGAGTAGGGAGTGTGGAGGCCTAGGATGAGCTGCAGAAATCTTATTAGTGTTCACTGGCATTCAACTGTGAACGCAGTGGGCAATGGAGAATCATCCCTAACTCCGGAAAAAATTTTCGAATGTGCCACTGAAAAGTCATTTTTGCCTTCACTCGGTGATTGGGACACGGGGATAGAGAATGAGGCTTCATACAGCCTGAGAGATCAATGACTTGTATTTTAGGGTTTAATGCAAAGATAGACTGCATGGTGGCGGTGATAATCGAGGTACTTTAAGCCGTAACGATTACCAATTTAATCAAGATACCTTTGGAACGCAAGTGTACGATGGAATCAGCTCAGGACACCGTTAGAAGCCTCGACCACCAAATCCTCCAGCGAACCCGGGGTTGCCAAAGCCTCCACCGAATCCGGGGTTGCCAAAGCCTCCACCGAATCCGCGGTTACCAAAGCCTCCACCGAATCCGCGGTTACCAAAGCCTCCCCCGAATCCTCGATTGCCAAAACCAGTATTGAATCCGGGGCCACCAAATCCCCCGCCGAATCCACGGCCAGCAAGTCCTCCACTGAATCGACGGCCGGCACCAACAAAGCCTGGATTATTGAATCCTGCAGCTGCGGCATTTATCCCAGCGGGAATTGCCGCCCCAATGGCGGTGCCAATAGCTCTAGGGATTGCCACCATGGGCTGATTGAGCCCAGTGCCCGCGGGGAGTGCAATCGATCCAGTCCCACGGAGATTAAATCCAGGTCCAGCACCGAAGTTAGCATCGACATTGAACTGCGCATGACTTGTCCAAAGGTTCGTCATTGCGAGTAGAAGGCAAACAAGCGCCAAGAATCTAACTCCAGTCGTTCTTGCCATCCTAGTTGTTACAGTCTGTAAGTCGGCGATGCAATGGTTAGAATGAGAATGCATGTACTTTAGGCCGGCTTGTCAAGGCGGATGTGAATTGCGCATATCAGTATAGCCTGCGGCCAACGCGCTGACTCCGATTCTAACTTAAAGAGTACGCTGCCGACCTGCTAACAGCGTAGGGAGAAATGCAAGCAGCAAACCAGGAGGAAGGGAGGTAGCACCCAGCGTCGCACATCACCTGGTATGCCAATTACGGGTTGTGCATGAGGGACGTTTGCTCGTTAACGAAATACATCCCTAAGGTGCCTATGACTCCTCGGCACAAAATTAAGTAGGGATGACATCTGCGGACTCGCTGATGGTGTTCACTAATATTATCAACACGGATCCCGGGACAAGTTGCTGCTGTGAGTTGGCGGATCTGAAGATAACACCACGGGTGACCATGATAGTTCGAGTCCTCATCTTGACGAACTTCATTGGAAGGAACCACCAAAGGAGAATCAGAAGAGGCTGGGAGCTTGTCGAATAAACCTGTCTGGTCAAGGTATATGAACGTAAGATTAGTTGGACCTAAGTCTGGCACTCAGTGTTATGTCCTACGTCGGCCTCCACGAGTACGAGTACCTCGAGGGCGACCACCAAACGGCCAATTGCCGCGACTGCCACCACTACGAGGTCGATAAGGTAGCGTCCTTCGTCGCTCCCTTAGTCGTGCACGTTCGCGTTCGCGTTCGTGCACTCGACTGCGTGCTCGTACACGCTCACGTTCCCTACGTCGAGCACGCTCACTCTCGGGCTTCCTACGGCGCGCACGTTCACGCCCACGCCGGCGTTGCCTACGTCGGTCTCGTGCACGTTCACGTTCCCGTCGCCCAGCCCGAATAGGCTTTTCAGGTGGCTTGTCGACAGGTACCGTTCGAGCTCCGCTCATCGGTCGGTCAGGATGATGTGGACCAACCATGGGAGGCCCCACCACCATCCCTGAAGGACCTATATATGGAGGTGGGCCAGGAGGAGCCATATATGTAGAGGGTCCAGATGGAACTCCAGGCTGCATGATAGAAGGCGTACCAGATAGGAAACCAGGAAGACTAACCGAGCCTAAGGAGGGCATCGGAGAACCTGCTCCGGAGAATCGAGATCCCAATCCACTCCCTACGGCTGAACCCAATGCTGCTCCTGCCGCAGTGGCCAAAGGCGCGGCAGCAGCACTCAGAGCCCCGGTGGCCGACGGTCTAACAGGGGTCACTCTTGCTGTGGACGAAGCATTAGTGGCTGGCAGAATTGTGCTCCGCTCAATCTTATCTACCAGTGTCCATCCTTGGGTTGTTTTATCTCGGAACCATATTTCGATCCATTGTGGCTTGACAACCATGTACTTGTCATCCGCCAGCTGGGTCACTTGACTCGCGTTTTCTGTAATGTGTCTGGGGAGACCAGTGATTGCAGTCACTGTAGAAGGCAGGGGAGCCGGCATCACAGCAATCGTTGCTGTTTCAGGCTTGTCAGTTGTTAGGTTCGCAACAAGTGTTGCATTCTCTACCGCTCTATTGGCAGCAGCAATTTCACGAGCTTCCGTAGTGCTAATGTACGTTGTGAGACAGAGCACAAGACCGAGAACCAACGAAGCGGCCCCTCTGGATAATCTGCGTACAGCACGCGTCGTGTTCATGATTGCTGTAGTGGACGCACGAACGCTGGGCATTGGTTTGTGTGGGAGAGTGGAGATGTGCATGTAAATGAAAGTCAAGCTCCAACGAAGCGTCACAAATTGTGGTCTCATCCAGTGCACACATGAGGTAGATGTGTCATGGCCTCTATCCGAAATGGCGCAGAGGCTCTCGTGTCACGGCGAGGGGTGAAGAAAACTTATATTGACTCAAATTCACAGTAAGTCAGGCGCAATGTGAAGACACAGATCCTCACTGAACAATTCAGTGACAGCGCCGGTAGCATTTGCAACATCCCTAACTGAGCAATCCAAGTATCGAGCGGTAGGGATGTCTGCCCTGCCGAAATTCAGCCTCGATGGCGTTCCATATGAACCAAGGTTGGCACGTACGTCAGTGCTAATAGTCTTCTTGAACTACTGAATCGATCTAACATATCACAGTAGCTCCTATCACCAGCCGAACATTGGATGTACTTGAAACCATATCTCTGAACTCGGTTTTCAGCCCGGAGGGTGAAGGCATTCAGAGGTATTGCGCATTATAAGCGCATAAATGAAAAGAATCCACTGTATCTGTGTATTATCACTCTCCTCCAGCTGTATCTCTTGTGTCTGCTGTGCGTAGACTCCAGTGTCTGATTCAGATTCGGAAGGCACAAATAGTGTCAGGTCGAACAATAGACTTCAGGACCATAGCCTCGAGGGACTGGGCACGAGATTCCGTGTTTTACGGAAAACTATGACATAGCGTGCTGCCAGAAACAATAAACCTCATATGTACAAGTCACTCATGGATGGCATAGATGACAGCCCGAGTATATCCTCTCGCTATCTGTTCTCCATGTGTTCTCTGGGTAGGAACGAATTTTTTTGTGGGAGCAGGTTTCCAGCCAACGGGGTGTGGAAATAGCATCCTCAGAGCAGAAAGACAAGAAGACAATGGAGTAAACTGAGCTAAAATCCGCGGAATGGTGCGAGTGTTGAGAAATGAAACATGTACATGTACCTAGAGAGTTTCAAGCGGAATCGGCAGTTATCCGTCCTACGTCACCTCACAGCCCAGACCCTGCGAAAACCCTGACTTTTCGTGTAGAGACCCCGCTCTCGACCGATTCTCGTGTCGTTTTGTGGATCGCGCGAGCCATTGGAAGCGAGTTGAGAGTCACCAAGATGACGAGGACACACGCAGTTCTTCATGCGGTGTTCTTCGTCGCGCTCGTGTGCTTGAGCTTCGCTACCAACGCGGTTCAGGCCGCGAAAATCGAGGCCACTGCGCTCGCGATGCTCAAGGTGCACTCGCCTGTTTTGAGGGATTACTATGGCAAGGGGCACACCTATGGCGATCTCGATGAGGAGCAGTTCAATACTGCGCTGATCGAGCTCGCACAGAGCGCCTACCAGGCCGTCAAAGGTGGCTTGCCAACGTGCGGAGGTCTTGTAGATCGACTCTGCCAGCCTTGTCCTGAAGGTGGCCCAGAGAGCTTCTGCCAGGCTATGATAGATGAGTGCTCACGCATTTTCTGCACCCCTATGTGCAAGCGAACAACGTGGACGTGTAAGATCGACTTTGGCACGTTCGAAGCTGAAGCCGCAGACCAAGACAGGTACCAGGATGCGCTCTGCGCTCACTTCATCAACGAAGGCTGCTCCACCATCTTGGATTGCTGCCCGCGCGATGACTTCCTCCGACAGGACGTGGCGGACCGCGTGTATCGTGATGGATACCCCACGCCGGCGCTTCCCACGCCCTCATGTATCCATGACCCAGCAGGTCCCGCAGGCCCACAGTTGTGCGAAAAGTGCAACAGCCAGGTAAAGGTCAATTTGGAGAAGAAAGAGTGTCCCTTCCCGCCCACACCTGGCCCGCCTCCACCAGCCGCTTCCGCAGGTGCCCCCACGACACCCGCAGGTGGAGAACCTGGAGCCGATGCTGCCGCAGGAGGTGATGCTGCAGGCGGTGATGCTGCAGGTGGTGATGCTGCAGGTGGTGATGCTGCAGGTGGCGATGCTGCGGGTGGCGATGCTGCAGGTGGTGACGCAGAAGCATCGTTCTTGGAAACTTCGTTGACCCTGGAACAACTCTATGCGCGCGATGAGCAGTTACTGAGGGAAATCGAGGAAGCCGCGGCGTTGCGAAGCCGCTTCCGCGCAAAGTACGAAACGATCGAGCCAACTGCATTCATCCAGCAATCTGTGAACTACTACCGGTACAACGCTGAAACCAACCATGCCCGAATGGGTCTGGACGTCGCACAACAGGAACTAAGCAATTTCTTCGGCGGTCTCCGAAGCCATGCCAGCGCCGCGTTCCTAGCTGATCGAATGCGACAGCGCCAAACACCAGCGCCAGCGCCAAGTCGAGCTCAACCTTCAAAACGACCTGCAAAACCTAAGCCGAAGGCACGTCGTATACGTACTGCGCGCAAGACACCGGCGGTACCTGGAGTGCTTCAGCCTCTGATAGACTCGAAGATCCCGCCAGAAGTGCTCGCCAAGCAGCTTCCACCTGAGGCCGCGAAAGTCATCGCCTCCCTAGTTGAAGCTGAAATGAAGGCTCGTACAAAGTACGAAGGAGAAAGTGATGCAGCTGCCGCAGAAGGAGGCGAAGCCGCAGAAGGTGATGCCGTTGGAGGTGATGCCGCCGGAGGTGATGCCGCTGGAGATGAGGCCGCTGGAGGCGACGCTGCTGGTGCGGATGCCGCCGCCGGAGGTGAGGGTGCTCCAGCTGAAGGCGGTGCACCTGCCGAAGGAAGTGAAGCAGCCGCCGCTGCAGCTGAGGCCGCGAGTGGTGGCACCGCGGGTCAGATTGGCCAGTCAGAAAATGCAAACTTCCGTCGATTCGGTGAAGGTATTCCCGGCTTCCCAGGTCAGCCAACTTACTATGGTCTCAATGACCGATGTGACCAACTCGTGAAGCGTGTTGAAGGTATGTTTGAGCAAATGAAGAAGACGTTCCAAGAGAAAGTCTGCAACTGCATGGGTTGCTGCGTCAAGCCTGGAGAGCCCACCTGTTTCTTCCCTCTATGGGAGGTTATCGGCGCTGCTCCTGGTGAAGGTGGTGATGCCCAAGGCGGTGCTCCAGCAGGTGGTGAAGGTGGTGATGGCGCGGCTGCCTTCTTAGAAACGTCGTCATCACTCAAGCCCTACAGATCGACCTCGGAGATTGTTGCAGCTTCGTACCGCCCCTTGAGCGAAATCAAGTCGCTACCCGTTGATCGATTGAATGTATTCCTTGAGCAGCAAGTGTTCTTCCGTGAATTGAGAAGAAAGAGTCGCTGGGCCAAGTACTGGGAGGCAAAGCGCATGGCGCAGCAGCGGCAAAATGAACAAGAGCTTGCCAAGGACCGACGATAGTCATGATGGCTTCTGCGGGATACTCAGTATCCGCCAAAGTCCATTGCTTGTATGTACACGTAATTTATTTGTTAACCCCACGCTTTGTCTAGCCAATACATAAACCCTGATAAAAGCCAATCTTTACTGAATGCTTTACTGCGAAGAGCTTGAGTACATATTATTAGAGCACATTGCTTGACTGTCCAGTTTTCGCTTCTTCCTTAGGGTGGTCCGCGGGGTTAGCCCAGGCCTCATACACCGCGTTGACGGCACCACGCTTGAACTGCGTCGCTTGACCCCAGAGGCCAATATAGCCTATTGCAAGTTGTTCCTCTTCGTCAAATCTATACATGTGGGGACGGAGCAAGAGGGGCGAGTTAGGAATCAACACAACATAACAAAGATTCATGATCGTTAGGCCTCGTGGCAATGGATGTTCTGTAGAAATGACTTACGGTCTATCAAGCAGAATCGTGAGAGTCTTAACACGTTGGAACTTGGCCTGAGGGTTGGTAGGGATCTTGAGCTCACAGGCCTCGTCGTACGGAATGAACCGCTCCTGAGCAGGCTGGATTTCGTTGACCGTCGTGAAGTCAATGTCATCACGATTGACCCATCTGGAAAAGAGCAAGCGGGAGGGTGAACACACGCCATGTCAGAACCCATTGCAGAAGCATTGGGATTGTAAGGGAATTTGGTCACGCGGGCACGATCGGAATGTGGTGATGATATACGTACAGTCGCATCCTGCTTGGAGCGCGGGGCTGGCCTTGTGAACCACGGATGGTAACCGCCTTCACGTGGACCTCACTTGTGAAAGGAATATGGAAGAGCAGCTCACCATCGCATGAGCTCTCAACTGTGTGGGTATTGCTCAGGGCCTACAGAGTGAGCGCATGAACGCGGCGTTATTGCGATGTGAGACGGTACGGGGTGATGCAATGCGGTGTGGTGCAACACAGGGCGAATAGCACACTACTGTTGTGGCGTAAAGGGAGGGCAACTCACGTACATCCTCGACTTCTTTGAACACTCGCTTGCCCGAATCCGGCACGCTTTCATTCAGCACGACCACGTCATCTTGCTTAATGGATCCATCAAGTGACTTGAGCTCGCCAAGCTGGGCCTCAGTTGCGCACCCACAGCCTCGACTATGGACGTGAGGGACACGAGACATCCTCTTGCGTTCAACCAGTCAGTCAATCAATCAGTCGGTCGGGCAGGTTGTTCTGGAGATCCTGTGATCTATTGACTTTGAATCCGCTTGGAAGAGGCTATTGCCGAGGAATGGTGGTAATGAGTAAGTGAATGCAGGTACTAGAGGGGAGATGAGAGTTGGCCACGATGCAAAGGAACAAGGGGAGGGATGAACACAAGGGGTGAGTCAATGTCCGAGTTAGGGTCCAAGTCTGAGATTGCGACGCAATGCACGCAAAGGCACCCAACACTGAGCGTGGTTGAGATGCCTAGCGGATACCTGGCCCCCCTATTTGGTGCTGGCTAAGTCCCTATCCGAGCTGAGTGACGAACCCATCGATCCCTCAAGAGAAGCATGCGACTTGAAGGTTGGGTACCCTTCCATCTGCGATGTGCACTCGTGGATCCACCGGCTAACGATGCCATTTGGTGCTAAAATGACACGCCGTAGCATTCCATGCCCTCGCGAAGGTTGGCTGGACCGAGCTTGCCTTCAAGCAGGGTCAGAAGAGTGACCATCGCGACCTCTCTTCTGAGAACTCTGCCTCCTCTGTGTGAGATCAAGTTGTCTCGAAGTGATTTGCTGGCCAAACACAAAGATCGTCGCTGCTCCGCCAGCTTTACGTGGTCCTCTGATTTAACCACACGCCAGATCCGCTTGTTTGAATGCTGCTATGCCTTGTGAATTTGGCGAATCTCCACGATATTAACACTGTTGAAAGCGTTGTGTGCGTGACGTGACGCGACTTAACAAACTAGTACGTGTGACGTAGGAATTCGAAATAGCATAGTTCAGCATATTTCCCCACCATGTCGAGTCCAGACAACGCCGATACCACGACTCCTCAACAAGTCATTGTTGACCAGGAACTGAAAGAACACAAGGATCACAAGGAGCAGCCCACGGTGAGGCTCAACGGCGAGGTGGTTGAACTCACCAAGCCCCTCCACGCCCACACTCACACGGCGGATAATACTGACGTCTCTGAGGCTGAGAACGGTGATGAGTCCGAAGACGATGACCTAGCCGAGGAGCTCAACCCTGATGAGGAGTACATTGATCTGACAAACCGGCGATTGGGAAAGCTGCCTGATCTCAGTCATCTAACGAACTGCAAGGTACGTGCGTTATACAACGTTCCATACGCTGCTTGTGGCGACAAGCAGGGATTGCTCCTCCCACCCACACCTTCCCACTCAACTTCGACCACGTGGTAGAGCACGTTTCACGTGCTCGACGCGAGACCGATGCTGTGTGCATGAAATGATTGGTTACCGCCTGGTATGTCTGCTACTAAAACCACCAATCTGATCTCCATTGCAATCCTTGGCTTATACGCTCCAATCATCGGACTCCAACCGTAACCTCCCACACTTGTAGGAAATCGTGCTGCGACTGAACCACTTGACCAATGACTCTCTCCCGGCGATCGCATCCTTGCCCCACATTAAGTACATTGACCTGTATGAGAACCGCCTGACGTATCTCTCCCCAGGTGAAGAACCCTTCAACACTCTCAAAGAACTGGAAGAGCTTGATCTATCTTTCAATGAGCTGCGATTCACCCGGGGTTTGCATGGCATGCCCAAGCTCAAGAAGCTGTACTTGATCGAGAACAAGATCACGCGTATTGATCCAGATGACTTCAATGACATGCCTGAACTCGAGATGCTTGAACTTGGCTCTAACCGGCTTCGTAAAATCGAGCATCTTGACAATATCCCGACAATCACCCAGCTCTTCTTGGGACGCAACAAGATCACAAGGATTGAGAACTTGGGTGCGCTGAAAAACTTGCGACTGCTTAACCTCCAGAGCAATCGCATTGTCAAGATTGAAAACCTTGACGAACTTGTGAACCTGGAGGAGCTCTACTTGTCTCATAACGGCATCTCTCAGATTGAAAACCTGGACAAGCTTGTGAACCTCAAGACGCTTGATCTCGCCGGTAATCGACTCAAGGTGATCAAGAATATTGCACATCTCACAAAGCTTGTGGATCTTTGGCTGAACAACAACCTCATCGACAGTGACGAGGCACTTGAGGAGTCGCTTGAAGAGATCGCGAAATTGCCTGCCCTAGAAACCCTCTACCTTGAGCAAAACCCGATCTGCACAACAATCGGTCAGGACGAATACCGTCGTACAGTGCTCCGTGCGCTCCCTCGACTCCAGCAACTGGACGCAGATTATGTTGAATAATTGCACCATGACATCAACCAATTCTACATGCCCATACAACATCATCTACTCTGATTATCTTCCTCCCTCACCATCGCTCTACTTCTCAGCATATTCGCTAGCAGAGCGTCATCCCAGCGTTAGCCCAGTCTTGTGGGTCCTGTATGACCGAGCTCTGCGTAGTTTGTCGGCTATAGAATGTCCCAAGACATGTCTTGCTTACTATATGCTGAAATAAAGTTAAAACAACAAATCAAAACAAAACAACCAAACTACAATGGCAGCGAAACAATGATGCATGGAACTGAAGCACGAGGTGGAAAGCTTTCAAGCAACTGCCGCATAGTTGCATCTCATGGGGCAGATAACCTTACTGTTCGGTCTCAATAAAGTACTTTCCGGTACGGCTTTGAGAAAGAATGCCAGCAAACGGCACCACTGGATATTGCACTGAACCCTTCACCGCTTCAATCAGCATTGCTGTGGTTGTCTCAATCGTCTCAGGGCTCGTAGAACCCGCAGTAGCCGCCATGAACTGACTCAATGACGTGAGTTGAGCCGTTGGTACGCTTGTACTGCTGCCAAGGCCAAGATCCATTGTCAGGCCTCCATCGCATGCCTGGCATGTTGTCTTCAGTGCTACCGATGCATTGGCTACGTCACCAACTCGACCATCCGCAACTGGCACTTCAAGTTCCACCCGCAGAGCCCGCTGATCATTGGTGATTTCAGGGAGCTCGACTGTGGGGAGCATCTCCGTTCCAACACTGGAACGTGTGTAGGCTATTTCGAACTTGTAATTCGGAGTCGCCTTGCAAGGCCGCGTCAGATCGATAGGAATTTGTGTGCCCGTGGCATCCAGTAAAGTGACGGTGGCTGAGACAGCCCCAACACTGACCCATCCACCTGGAGCACTGAGCTGACCCTCGATGCATCGAGCGTCCTTCCACGTAGATGAAGTCCGAGATACATTGCCAAGTCGTCCCTGAACTTCCAGCTCAAGAACCACACTCGACTCTTTGACTTGCTTAATGCGGAGCGAACCCACGATAGGGGCCTCGCAGAGACCATGCTCCTGTTCAGGAATGGTTGGTCTTGACTTGAACGTAGCAACCTTCTTTTGAGTTGTGCCAGCAGGTGCGTTTACAACCAGATATCCGAGCGCAGGAGTGAGAACATCGGGTTCAGGAGTGAACGTCTTGAACAGCGCGTGATTTTCAATGGCAATCATCACCGAGACGTCCTTCGTTAACCCATTCTCCCAATAGAGGATTAAATCACCCCATACTGCCAACTGCTTGCACTCGAAGCCGCTTGACTTTGCATGAACGCGTTCAACCACACACAACCGCGGTCGAGCCGTTGGGTCATCCATGAGAATGGGAAGTGCGTGCGGATCCTCGCTGGTGCTCTTCGCATCAATAGATGCTGGCATTTCCGCGCTCTCCGCGAATGGATCAGCGGCCGGCACAACCTCGGCGAAGAAATCGTCAACAGTGGACGTCGTGGCAGTCGTCGTTGGACCAGAGACTGACTGCGCTTGAGTGTCACCCCATGGATCAGCCGAGGCGGATGCAACCAGGTCGACAGTTGTGGTGGTTAATGACTGAGGCTCACTCCAAGGGTGTGCTACCACACCTAAGGGCTCTTCAGCAGCTGGTGATTTTTGTTGTTGCGCTTCTGAAGACGTCAGCTCGAAGCTTCCGAAGTCAACTTGAGAGGACTGATCAGGGCTGAATGGGTCAGATGACGACGAAATGGCAGTAGTGGACTCCACTGTGGCAGCCTGCGGAGGGTTGGCTGAACGCTCGTCTGAACCAAAAAAGTCATCGTCAGCTAGTGGTGATTGTGAGACGGGCTCAGGTGCTCCGAAAGGATCGGATTGTGCCGGTGCCGCAGCCCCAAAGTCACCAAATGGGTCAAGGCTTGGATTGACTGCACTCGCCGTTTCTGCCGCTGGGACTGAGGGCTGAGACAGTTCGCCGAAGGCGTCCCAGTCATCGAAGGTTGCGGCTTGCGTTTGGGCCGGCTTTGCTCGTTCAGTTGGAGCAGAAGAAGTGGTCACATCTGCTGAATTGCTCGATGGTTGGTTCGGTTGGGCATCGAAATCGCTAAAATCAACGTCGAAATCATCAACGGGTGGTGCGGCCACGGTTGGGGGAGGGTTAATTGGAGGCGTAGGCTCATCAAACCCTGGTTCGAAATCATCGATGTCATCACCAGCCGAACCTGTGGCGGTATTTCCAGCATCGTTCCTGGACGGCGTTTGCGGATCAGTTGACCTCTTGGAGCTGTTGAATGATCGTGATATGCTTGCAGGTGTAGTTGGGAAGTCCTCCTCAACACTGATGGCTCTGGAGACTCGTCCACGCGCTGGAGGCTGCAGACTGAGTGGTTGAAGGGTAGAAGCACCTGTACTGGGCTTGCCCAAATCGGCGAACATATTCTTGAACTCATCCGCAGACATGTTCACAGCAGCAATCGGAATGGAAGCATCTGCATCCTTGATAGTAATATTCAAAACCGGCTTTCTGGGTGCCTCCTCGCCCTGCTGCTGCTGCTGAGGCCCACGACCGGCACCACGGGATCCTCCTTGAGCGTCATCGTCGTCGCTGTCGCTGTCAGGAGTCACTAAATCTCCAAAACCTCTTGCACCCTCTCCACCACGACGTTTGGTCGGGAAGAGATCGTCGATATCCGTTGGAACGAATTCAGCCTGGGCCGCAGCCTTTTTCATCTCATACTCAGCTGCTTTCATGCGACCCTCCATCGTAGATAAATCAAACGTAGGCTCGGGTTCCGGCGTACTCTGCTTGGTCTCACCTCCGGTCGCGCCAGGCGCGTTCGACTCTTGATGCTGTTGAAGTCCTGGCAGGGAGGCTGTGTTCACCACGAGCACCTCTCCATCATCCGTAGCTTCAGCTCGGGTGGTCCAGCTGTCGCCGAGTCGTACCGCAGCCGCGGCATCGCCTTGCTCAACTTCTTGATCTGTAAGCTTGTCATCGTCCGATGGCACCTTCAGCCGTTTCTCAACTTTTCGAATATGTGCTGCGGTTCCTCGGTATACAACAGGTTCACTAGACGGAATGTTGATGAAGTTCATCATGTAGAGCAAGGAATGCAACTTTTCACGCACCTTTTCGGGTGTTGGGTCCTTCAGATACACGCTCTGATAAACAATCATGCGAATGACAGCAGCGATCACATCGCGCTCGAAGGGACTGTTTGCCTCACATGCCAGGGACACCTGGCTCTCGTCGAGCGTGAGACTGAACTTAGTGAAAGAAAGCGCCTTGAGGTGGATCTTGACATTCGCAGAGAGATCTTTCTTGTAAAGGGTCTTGTGATCCCTCTGGAACTTAATCCTCTTGCGATTGATGCAAATCTGTCGTGAGTCCTCCTTCTTGTTGGAGTTAGCGCTGGAACTATCGGACAGGACGTTGAAATCGATCTCTGTCTTCTTCAAAGCTTCACTGACTGCCGTCACTAACTCAGCAGATGGCAAAACCGGTCCGATTTCGGCAGAGGCGATGGCTCCGGTAGCACGATGAATAATCTGTGCACGCAAGGTGCAGTAGAGATCGTCGACGGTGGGCGTATACACACGACCTTGCGCACTCGATCCTGGAATTGGCACGTAGTCGCTTGCAGCCGCAGTCCTGAACCAGGTGATTGAGCAATCTGCCTGATCAAGGCCCTTGATGCTGAGCATGACGGGATTTCCTGTATAAACTGCACCACCATCTTCGGTCACAATCTCTGCGTGAATCTGGGCCGACGCCTGTTCCTGAAGCTCGATGGCATGGAGTCGATTCTTCATTCTTTGCATCTCGCTCTCCATATGAGCGACCTCTGCCTGAGCTGCCAACGTCTGTTGACGCGCCTTCTCCAACTCCGTCTGATTGACGGCCTTGACTTCCAAGATCTCCTTGGCAAGTCTCTCTTGCAGCTTTGCAACCTCTTGCAAAGCTTCATCGCGCGCCTTTTGGGCAGAGATTAAGTCGCGCTGTTGGCCACTAATCGAGGTGCGGTCTTGGTTTAGGATTTCCTGTAAGGTATCGACCTGTTGGCGCAACGACTCATTTTGAGCTTTAAGTGTTGCGGCAAGCGTCGCGGAGCTCTGATACATAACCTTGAGTTGATCAAACTTGGCCTTACGAGCATTCTGAATATTTAAGAAGTTGACCTTCTGCTCGAGAATAGCCTTCGTCAGCTCCTCTCGCACGGCTTCGGTTCGCTCGCGCGCTTTCTTTACTTGCTCCTGTAGCAACTGCAGCTGTAGCCGCTGGTGAAGCTGGATCTGCTTTCGATCTGGACCTTCTGTGTAGTTTTCTGCAAGCACTCGCGACAGCTGTGAATCATCATCCCTCTGGCGTCGAAGCTCGGCAAGCTCCTTCTGCAATTTCTCCACCTCAAGCTCCAACGCAGTATTCTGCTTGCGAGACGCAAGCAAGGCGCATGAGTTAATGGAAAGTTGGCGCCTGAGCGTCATCAGCTCATGCTGGAGGGCTTGTACTTCTGGATTTACGGAAGGATCGACGGAACGCGAGGATGACGGTTGTCGAATTGCTACATCATCCTCCAAATCCGACGCAGTGTCAGGGCTCACACTGATCGTGCCCGTAACGCGGGTCACTGAGTCGATATCAATACTCACAGTACGTTGTCGCTCCGCAGTTAACTGATCGAACTTGGACAGGGCAGCAGACGCTGTTTCTACTGCCTCTGCAGCTGTGACGGGCTCCTCCCCAGGAGTAGTAAGTGTGTCTTCGGGAAGATACTTCAGCGACACGTCTGGCATGGCATTTGAAACGCTCTCTGGCTCCCCTATTGACGCAAATGGATCGTCTTGCCCTGCTTCTGGGACAAACGACGTGAAGTCGTCGACGAATGGATCTGAGGCTTGTCTGGAGTCAGAAGTGACCGGGCTAAATGGATCATTCTCTTGAAGTTGTTGTGGTGTGTGTGGAGCTTGTGCCGGCGATGGAACCCATTCATCAACGTCCACATTGATGTCGGCCGGCTTGATAACCTCGGTCTCAGGGACTTGGGCTGACTCGACTGGCGATGGTGTCAACTCTGTTGTATCACCAGCTTCGTTTGATTGCAGCTCGCTTGCTATTTCATCACTCACGCTGTCAGTTTGATTCGGTACTGGTTCGACTGGATTCGCCTCTGTCTGCTCGCTTTCAGCACTCGATGCTTCGGCGGGTTTTGAGACGAAGTTCACCGCTAGCTCAACATTGTTGTCATCACCCGCGGAAGGGACTATCGAGAACTTAACGGCAACATCCTGCTGTGTGACCTCTGCCTCCTGCTCGGTCTGCTGTTCAGGGACCGATGCGCGTTTTTCCTTGTCTATCGCGGGCTGATCGAGTCGCTGTGGCTCTGAGTCTGTGAGTGTTTTCGCCTCCACAGCCTCAATGGTATCGAGATTCGCTGCACCAGTGCCAGTATCACCACCAATGATCAGAGGCGCTGCAGCGATTGTAGTACTCACGCCTTCATCTCCAAAGGCCGCTACAAACGCTGATACACCAAGCGGCTTATCGTACGCATCAGCAGCAGCAGGTGATTTTGAGCCTTTATCGCCGGTCTCAGCTCCCACCTTTGGATCTTGCTCGCCAGGTGATTGCACCTCCACAGTTGTTACCATCTGATCTGGCGCAGCCTCCTCTACAGGCTGCGCAGCGGTCACGCTCGCAACCTCTTGGGCAAAAGGATCTATCGATGCGGAACTTGTGAAATCGCTTGCTGGGCCTGCTGAATCGTTGGCCTCTCCAAATGGATCCGCAACCTCGGAAGCGAACGGATCCTCTGCGTGTGAGCTGACAAAGGGATCTGAATCGCCTTGGTCAGGAAGAGATTCGTCTTTCAATGATGTTGGCTCTAGAGCGGCTTCATCCGAATTCGTAGGGCTCGCTACGGAGCGATCAGAAGGGGCGCGAACCTGCTCCGCAAATGGGTCATCCATTTGAGGCCGATCGTTCGTTGCCTCGTTTGCTGTATCGAAGGTCGAATCGCCGGTGGGTTGACTGGTCTCGGTTGAGGATGTACCGAATACGTCGAAATCAAGGTTGGTGGTTGGTTCAGATGACCGAGGTGCTGGTGAGCTGCTTGAGTCCTGCGAGGCAAATGGGTCCTGGGCCGGCGACGCCGACTGCTCGGCTGGGACTGAGTCTACTGGCGCAAATGTTGCAAAAGGATCTGCTAGGTCGGAGCTGCTGGGCTGAGACTCGTCCGTGGAGTTGGTGGCATTGGAGGGCACGATTGTTGTTGTTGCTGTAGGTGTAGTTGTTGCGCCAATTGAACCAAAGATAGCGTCGAATCCGCTGAACAGTGAGTCGCCGTTGCTCGTACTTGCTGTTGGAGTCGTCGTTGTGCCCGATGTCGCAGACGATGTGCTTGTGGGCTCGATCGTGAACCCAAACAAGTCAAAAGCACTCGAAGTGGAGGGTGCCGACGTAGTCTGCGTAGATGTCTCTGTTTGTGTCTCTGCTGTAGTTGGCTTTCCTGTTTTCGTAGCGCTCTGGATATCTCCAAACGGGTCGTCGAACGCAGCGAACTCGGACGTGCTGCTAGCTTGGGTACCCGCTGTCGTCTGAGGTGACGAGACTGGAGCAAAGTCTGCGAAGGGGTCATCGATCGTGGCAGGTGAAGCCGTTGCAGCTGGCACTGCGGTAGTCACTGGCACTCCAAAGTCACCAAAGGGGTCGTCCACTCCTGCCGATGCTTGCGATGGCTGCTGAGCCTGAGTCCCCGAGGAGGTAGTTGATACGGAGAATCCGAAGGGGTCATCAAACGAGGCATCGGGGCCTCCGCCTCCGCTTCCTGCGGGGAATGACATTCACGGAGGAAATCTGGTTTACTTTCTATAGGTACCCGGAACATGTGGAGAGGTATGAGGAATTAGATTTGCTCGCAAGTCAGGATGGAATCGGACAAAATTGGAGGGTTGCCTCGCAAAAATGCTAAGGATTTCTGCACCCTAGAAGGTGATACAAGTTATACTGCGTATGGTACGCGCGCAAATGCATACCATATGCGCCGATCCCGGTGCTTTTACACCGAACTCAAGCAAAAGTACCGTCATGCCAATCCAGCCTCCGGATTCGAGCAGAATTCAAACTACTTGTGAGGGTTGCGAGCATCATCCCTCGGTGAGACCTTGCGATACAGTTTATCAAGTTGTGCCAAAGACTCCAGAAGGCACGGCCAGGCGCGTACACCCGTCAACGGCCCGAAATCGACACTACAAGCGTTTTTCCAACCGGTTAAATTTCTCTTTTGTGGATTATTCCAGCACCCCTGACTGCAGTCAAGTGAGGATTTGTGAGTGGAAAGTGGAAGTATCCTGAGTACTGGGTTTGCGTGGCTCGAGTGAGATTGCGTGGTGGTAATATGCAATGGAAGGACTATAGTCAGTCTCGCCTGTGCACACGCTATGCGAGACAATTGGAGATGAAACTACGTGAGGCATTGATATGCACTAAGAATACATGTTTTATTCTGTATTGCATCCAGTTCGTGGAAGCATCCATCTCTTTTGCTTTAACTTCGTCAACGTCTCCTGAGCTGGCCTAACCTACAGTACATCGGCGTACTGAATCAAAGGCCGCCTTGTTACCAACGCCACGAGTGGAATATTGTAGTGTCTCGCAACGCAGATCGAATCTGGATGGCCCGGTGGCGTCGCGTTGGCAACGGCTGACCACGAAATCGCGGGCATTTGAGCCTGAGCTTGGGCCACCAAGACCGACTCTGGAACTCCTGGAGCTGCTGCCACGGGAACTGGCGCAGCTCCTGGAATAACTCCAGGAACGGGAACCATTGGCACCGCGGCCGCGGGCGCACCAGCTTCCATAGCACTGTCACTTGCGGGCGCTCCCAGGCCTCGTCGACCTGGACCCCGCTTTTCATTTGCTTCAATCAGCTCTAAAGCGAGGCTCTGAGCCTCGGCGGTTAGCTCTCTGGAGGACGCCGGTGCATCCACATTTGCGGTGACGGCCGAAATGTCGCTCTCGGCATTATTGGACTCCTTGGTGAATTCAGCTGCGGCTTCCGACGTTGCTGTCAGAGGAACGGATGACTGCTGCAGAACCATCGTTGTTGGCTCGACGTTAGATGTGGTGGATGGAGCGGGAGTGGATTCGGGAGCTGGTTCTTGCACAAAATTCATAGGCGGGATAATGGGTCCACCGGCTCGAATATCGATGCCCTGAGCTCGCAATGCCCGCTGTGCCTCACGTGCAATGATAACCTTATCCTTAGCAAGCGCAACACCACCATCCAGGTCGGCATAGAAACGTTCCTGGTTCTTTAAGGCTCGCTCTGAATAAATGGAGGCTTGAAGAGGTCGAGTTCCGAAACCAAAAGGGGTTGTGCCCGATAAACGCTCGACTGCGCGGCGTGCGGCAACTGGATCAGTATACTCACACGAGCAGCTGGATGAGCCCGGATTCATTGTGAAGCAGTAAATCTCACCATGCAGCGCCATCAATCGTTGGACTTGTTCCGGAGTTGCGTCGAATGGGAAGCCTTCGACACGAACCGTGCAGCCAGGTCTTGAACGGTGACCTCGCGACATCGGGCCATCTGAAGGACTCGAATATCGTCCACCGCCACGTCCACGATCGCCTCCAAAGCCGCCGCGCCCGAAGCCTCCTCCTCCACGGCCGAATCCTCCACGGCCGCCTCTCGAGCTCGGGTCATAACCAGGTTCGTTCCCATCACCTCCCTCACGGAACACTCTTCGTTGCGGATCTTCCACAAACTTCGATCTCGCGGGAGCCGATGGGTCTTGTCGCTGGCTCTGTTGCTGTGTTGAGTCGCCGGAACCAGCTCCTCCTGCATCCGATTGCGCCTTACCCTCCTCATTCGCGTTAGCACTAGCTTCCGCCGCCTTAGCTGCCGCTTCCGCTGCAGCCTTTGCTCTGCGCTCGGCGAGTAGCCGCATGGCGCGCGCCTTTGCATCTTCTTCTGTTGGCGCAGGCGCCTGGGGATCACTTGTTTGGCTCTGTCCGGTAGGCTGGGTTGGAATGGGCTGTGCAGAAGGTTGCTGAGATGGGGTCACACGAGCGATCGTAGGAATGGTTTGGTGTGGCATTTGGGGAGCAGACGGCTGAGTATTCTTCTGAGGGTCCGAAGATAGTCGGGAGGGAAGCTCCTTCTGTATCTGAGGCTGTGGGACGCGAACGGGCTGGGCTGCAGGTATTGGAGCAGCGGCGACTTCACTTTTCGCAGTGGTCGCAGCCCTTGATCGCGAGGTTGATCTCTTAGAATTGACAGGATCCAGACCTGGCACCGGATTGAAATCAGTTGTCGAGGTCGCAGCCGGTCGAGCAACGGGGGTTGGCAGGGGTGGTGGCGCCGTGGGTGGCTTCGAAGGCATCGCAGATCCTCCAAGACCAAAAGTTGGCGGGGCTCCGGCTCCGCCTTGGGCACCTTGTTTGAGGGCCTGGAGCTTAGCCATGCGCTCTCGCATGGCGCTCTCGGCTTGCGTGGATGACATGACTCAGTATATGGTGCGGTGGACCTAAGATCCCTCGCGTGAGGTCGTTTTCGTGACTCGAAAAGTAGTGCGTTTCGATTCGGATCAGGTCTCTTTCAATATATGTGCGTTTCTTGCTATACTGACAGGGTTAGTGGTGCTATAAGCATGACAATACGGTTTAGGCATACGAATATAAGTGAAATAACATTTCAGTGTAACGCGCAATACACTAAGATCCGATATTCTGTCACCCCAGGCAGTGTGACATTGGTCCAACTTTTCCACTATCTGGCCGACAGACGGCCTTACTGCGGCTGGTTTTCTAGCACACACGTTGTCCGAAACGGGACGGCCATTGGTGCGTGGATCAAGCTCAACAGTGGTGATTGTATTACCCAGTCTGGGGACAAAATGTAGTGTGGTCGAAGGCACTCTGATTGTTGCCTGCGCAAGCGTGTCGGGAACTCACTTATGTCTGGTTCATGCTCCTCGACCCTCCAACCAGTCACCAAAGGCTTTAAGTCGATCCCGCTCTCTGAGTTCATCAGGATCAAGCTCTTCTTCCTCTTCCTCCTCATCGGTCTGTTTCGAATCTTTGGTCTTGCCCGCGTCCTCACCACTGCCCGTGGACGACTTGGACATTCCACGAATGTAAGGAGCCTTGACTTTGAGATCAGTTCGCCCATCGTAATACTGAGCAATGATAGGCCGTCCAGCGGCGGTCTTTCCTTGCATGTGTGCGAGACAAGCCTTCGCCCCTGCTCCCGTACGGAACTGGACCACCGCTGGTCCAGTATCGTTACCTGGGAATACACTGATCTTTTTGATCGGCCCACATGTCCGCTCCAGCTCTTCCTTCAGACTGGCCTTCACGCGTTCGTAGTAGTTCGCAATGGCCGGGTCATCCGTATCCATGGCCATGGCAAGTTCATAGTCCGAATATACTGGCTTTTGACCTGGAGGTGGCGGATTAACCTGGATTCCACGTGCCTGCAATGCCTCAGCGACCGTGTACAGACCCTGGAGGAGGACAATCTTGAGGCCTCCTGACTCAACGCCTTCGTCCCAGTCCAGAGCGATCTGTTGAGAGGCTAGCTTAACAGCCTCAGCCCCGGTACGCTTGACCTTGTTAAACTGTGCGCGCAGCTCGGCGCCCTGTGCGGCAAGTTGCTCACGCGTGAGGGATCCATCGGCGTTAAGCTGCGACCGGCTGAGTTTAACGCGATAACCCGGAACAATTTCCTGCCCATCCAAGATGTCAATGGCAAGATCAACCGATTCTGGTTTCAGATACGAAACCAGGGCATCACCCTTATATCCCAACACCGCGCCTGTAGCTGGATCAGTCTGCTTATAGAATCGAATTCGAGGACGATTCTCGTGGTCCGTTCGAATGATACCAGCTTTTCGAAAGAATGTTGCGGCAAGCTCCTCATTCATACCCGTACTTTCCCAATTCGTGGGTAGGCCCTCGACGTATAAATTGTTCCGATTAATCCGCTCGAGGAAAGCAATGTCTTTTTCCATCTTGGCACGTTTTCGTCGCTCTCGGTTGGCGTCACGCTTTCGACGCTGTTCTTCCGTTAACTCTTCATCCGGTGCGTGAGGACGCTTTACACCCAGCTGAGCAGTCTCATCTTCGCTGAGTTCATCGCCTTCAAGACCTTCCTCGTGCCCGTCAAGTTCCTCCTCTTCCTCTTCCTCTTCTCTTTCATCATTGCCTCCGAGTTGCTTCTTTGTCTTCCCCGCTCCTTTTCTCTCGCTGTCAAGCTTGTGCTCGCCGTGGCTTGCAGCGGAGGCATCCTTCGACGTGTGCTTCTTTTGACTCGGCGGGAGCACTAGGTCGCGAGCTTTCCCCAGGGGCTGCCAGGTAAGTTGGTCAGACCTCCAGACCAAGGTGTCGTCGCCAATCTGGCCTGAAACGTACAGCTGGTGCATGAACGTGCTGTCGTAGGGTCCGCGTTTGTACTGGTATTCGTCCATGTAGAACCAACCCGTCTCGAGCATGGATCCTACCTCGAGGAAGATTGGGAGCACGCTCGGGATCTGCGCCAGAACCGCCCAGTCGGCCATGCCTTCGGCCCATCCATAGGTTGAGGTGGTGATGTGCGATGCAGCGATGAGATACTTGAGATCGCACGTGGAGATCGGCCCCTTCTGCTGCTGCCGGGCGTCGATATACATCCAAAACGGCTCCTCATCTGTGTGTGCTCTGGGTAGGCCCGAAGTGAGCTGTGCCAGTTGAGCGATCGCCGCTGCGTTCGCGTCTTCGTTTGACATTTCAGTGTGTTGAATGAATCTGAATCAATTGATATAATTTCTTATGCAACTCGTGTGCCGGATACCCCGATCTCAGATCTATGATCAATGTGCAAGGCTGGCTTTTTCAACGCCCCCATGAATGGTCCTCTGGGTCTTTCAGCGTCGCGAGCAGGGATAGCGCTTCGGAGACACCGCAGATAGTGTCTCTATACCCATGTCTCACTACCCCAGTAAGCTTGCATTGAGACAACATCAAAGCGCCAACGGTCACGTTCGAAATGCGGCTCCAGGCCGGAGGCCCAACCTGCATTTCCAGACAGATCTCTGGTAATACGTGGTCAGGCTGTATGATAAAACAAAAATTGAGTTTAACTCAGCCCTGTGTAGTACCCCACGCAGGGCCAATGCTGGCGTCCCCCGCGCTCCTGACGCGCGGAGGCTGCCTCGCGGGCGCGGCCAGCCCTGGGTGGATGGTTTCTCGGGGAGTTTCAGAAAATCTGATCGCGTTTCGGGAAAGCATCCTGGGGGGAATCACGCCCTGCATCTGAGTGCAGAGTTATGACATGATATGGATTGATTAGAGCAGCGATGGATCTCCTGATTGCACCATGCCACATATCGTCGCACGAATGATTTCTCTACAAAACTTGATGCAACAAGTGTCTCACCGCTTGCATCTGGAGATGCGAACTAGGATCCACACATCCTGAACACAGCCTAGCTGGGGATTACACGGCTGGATTGCATTCAGACAGCACGCGGTACGCGTGTCACTATTGTGTAAACTGGACCTACCATGAGCGCTCGACGCGTAGCCCTGTTGTGCCCCACTCGCGCAGATCGCTCTTGCTCCTTACTGCGTATCTTCTGTTCCACCCACTTGGTCTAGCCGTTCGAGGGGCGTGAGCGAGTTAAGGTCAATCCCCGTTACTCGGTTCGCGTTGTATCACCCTGCCTCCCGCATTCACCCAGCCCCCGCACGATCAATCAGTTGTCCTGCTCGTGCACGAGGCTAGGGTAGTTGAGAGTAGTGCAGTGAGGTGTAGTGTAGTGTAGTGTAGTGTAGTGTAGTGCAGTGTAGTGCAGTGTAGTGCAGTGTAGTGCAGTGTAGTGCAGTGTAGTGCAGTGTAGTGCAGTGTAGTGCAGTACAGTGCAGTGAGGTGTAGTATAGCATAGCGTAACCTCAACGGATATCTAACATGGAGATTCCAGAACTTGCGTACTTCGACCCGCTGTCGGCGACGTACACCGCCAACAAGCAGTGGTTCCTTGACTTCCTCGAGCGCAGCGAGGATGACGGTGAATATCGTGACCGAATCAATGAAATGCTGCGCAAGAAACAGACCCGTCTGATCGTCGACATCAGCGACCTTCGCAACTTCGATGCAGAGAGGACCAACCGCCTCATCGCCAAACCTATCGAGTTCATTGGACCCATGCAGGCCGCGCTTGGTGATCATGTCCGATCACTGTCGAACACACAGGGCTTTGTCATCACCCCCGAGACTCGTTTCTTCGTCGGGTTCGAAGGTTTATATGGTAGCCACCGCGTCACCCCACGTCAGCTGAATGCACATCACCTGGGTAAGCTGGTCTGCGTCGAAGGCATTGCCACGCGCTGCTCCTTAATCAGACCCAAGATGGTTCACACGATCCACTACTGCGAGGCGACTGGAGAGTACACTCGCATGACATTCCACGACCACACCTCTTTGACTGGTTTCGCAACGGGCTCCGCGTTGATCACAAAGGATGACAAGGGGAATCCCTTGGTAACCGAGTTCGGTTTGTCAGAATTCTCAGACTTCCAGACACTCGTCGTCCAGGAAATGCCCGAGCGTGCCCCTGCGGGTCTGCTTCCATGCTCGGTGGATGTCGTTTTGGATCGCGACCTGTGTGACACTTGTCGCCCCGGTGACCGAGTCTGCATTACTGGCGTGTTCCGACCCATCCCTTCTAATATTAATGGTGAGACAACTGGTGTGTTCCGAACCGTGCTGATTGCCGACTCGGTTCGACCTTACGCGAACTCAGGACCTATTGTCGCGGCTTCCGCAGCCTCACAAGCTGCTGGACTACAGGCCATCTCCGGCACCAAGTTCACTGAGGAAGATATCCGCCATATTCGTACCATCGCAAAGCGACCCGATGTGTTCGAGTTGCTGTCGGCTTCGATCGCTCCGTCAATCTATGGACACTCGAATATTAAGAAGGCCGTTCTCCTTATGCTGCTCGGTGGTGTGGAACGTAGGTTACCAAACGGTGGTCACATCCGTGGTGATATCAACATACTCATGGTCGGTGATCCATCCACAGCCAAGTCGCAGATGCTTCGCTTTGTTCTGAACATCGCACCCCTCGCCATCAACACCACCGGTCGAGGTTCCTCAGGCGTCGGTTTGACGGCCGCAGTGACACACGACAAGGACACGGGAGAGCGCCATTTGGAAGCCGGTGCCATGGTTCTAGCCGATCGCGGTGTCGTATGCATCGATGAGTTCGATAAGATGAGTGATATGGACCGTGTCGCGATTCACGAAGTTATGGAACAGCAAACTGTTACCATTTCGAAGGCTGGTATTCAGATGACTCTGAATGCCCGCTGCTCGGTGATCGCCGCTGCGAACCCTGTCTACGGCAAGTACGACACCTCACTCAAGCCCCATGTGAATGTCGGCCTGCAAGACTCACTTCTGTCACGTTTTGATTTGCTCTTTATTGTGCTTGACCAACCGGATCCTGCACTTGATCGTGAAATCGCACAGCGCGTCCTTGACAACCATCGTTTCGCCGCAAATGCGCAGGGCGCGGAGCCCAACATTGCCGCAACGGGCAGTGAAGCCTCTGGCGATGGTGCCGAATCAAAAGAAGGCGCTGAAGGCGCTGACCGCGATGCGCCCACCCCGGTCTTCCAGAAGTTCGATCGTCACCTGCATGGTGGTTTGGTTCGCGGCTCCGATCGAGTCCACACGCATGGTGGCAAGATTGATCTGCTTACCGTGCCCTTCCTTAAGAAGTACATTGAATTTGCAAAGACTCGTGTGGAGCCCATCCTGTCTGAAGACGCGTCGGCGCGCATTACGGAGAAGTTCGTTGCGCTCCGAAAGCGAATAGCCAACAACAGTCATGCCAACCCAGCGGATCGTTCCTTGCCTATTACGACACGTACGCTTGAAACTCTCATTCGTCTTTCGACCGCGCACGCCAAGGCTCGTTTATCTCCCACGGTCACCGAGCGCGACGTTGATATCGCAGATGAACTCCTTCGTGCATCGTTGGATGCTTTGAATATGGACCCTGACAGGAGCGAGGATTCAGATGCTGAGTTCGTTGACGATGGTTCAGACGACGGCGATGACGATGATGATGCAGGAGCTGATAGCGATGATATGGACCCAGAGGATTCCAAAAAGCAAAAGAGGCAGGGCTCTGACAAGTCTGCAAAGTCCAAGAAGTCCGCTCCCAAGGATCTAGGTACCAAGCGAGGTCGCAAGCCGACGTCACGACGAGGTGCAGCCGACGAGGAAGAAGAGGAAGAAGAGGAAGAAGATAAGTCGTCATCCGAAACCGAATCCGACGGAGACGATCCGTTCGGCTTTGATAGCAAGAAGAAACCTGCTGCTGCGAAATCCAAGGGTGGTAAGACACCCAGCAGTCCTTCACGCACCGCCAAGGTGTCCAGTGCTTCGTCGTCTTCGTCTTCGTCATCGTCATCGTCATCGTCGAGTGCTCGAGCTGCTGCCGCCGTCACCACCAGCAGCCCAAGTCGTCGTGGAACTCCGCCTCGACGTCGTCAGATCACAGACGAGGAAGAGGAGGAAGAGGAGAATGTATCCGCGTCATCTACCGCTGTGGTGGTCACTCCCGCACGCCTCGCTCTCTTCAAGAAGCTGCTTTCCAAGCTCTTGCGTTCGAAAGGCAACTCTGAAATCTTGGCAAACGACGCGCGCACGTATGCTAACAACAATCTTGAGCCCAACATCAAGCCATTCTCTGCGGCAGAGGTTGAAGCGATTCTCATGCGCCTGAGCGATGATAATGTGATTATGTATCGTGAAGGCTTCATCCACCCTGTATCCACGTAAGATTCTTTCTTGATTGACTGACTTTTTTTGTTGTGGAGGTCATGTTCTTTACTCGTTTTGTATGTCGTTGTAACAAACGCGTTCTACATAAATTCGTTCTGATCTTTATACATATCTTTATACATGCGCGAGTGACAACGGGTTCTATGTACATCGGTGGCTTATGCATGTGTGCGTGTGCTTAGCCGAAAGAAGGGGGGTAATCGCCCGTCTTGTGCAAGAAGCGATGGAGTTCGGATCCAGCCGATTCACCGATAATGTTTTGAAGCGTCCTCAGATCGGCCCGGCAGAGTTCCGCCAGGCAGCTGAACTTGGATATGAGTTGTTTGGCATTTGCGTGATTCACCCCAGGAAGCTTGAGGAGTACGTCTGCTGGAGCATAATCCGTCTCGTCATCCTCCTCATCGTCATTCTCGGCTTCATCCTCAGGGCCGTCCGCTTTGCCTTCCACACCCTCGATCATGTCGGTCGCGCCCGCGGGAATAATGACGCCCGCATCAGTTATGTCTGGATCGGGTTCCTTGGCTTTAAGCGCAATGAAATAGCGTACCGTATGCTCTTGCGACACACTCCACAGAATCCGCACCGTGGGGAAGTGAATCATGAAGACAGTCAGCAGGGTCTGGAGCTGCTTTTCTGTAGGCTTTGCAGGGATTCCATCGGGATTCACGCGTGCGTGAAGGAGCTCGATAAGAAGGATCGGAGGTGCACGACCATGTCTCAGAAGCTGTTCCATCTGTCGTTTCAAACGGCCTGAACGAAGGGATTGTTCGAGGTCGTGCAAGGCCTTGCGTTCGATCACGATGTTGGGGGAGAGCAAAAAGTCACCTCGAACGAGCGTTGAAGGAATGAGTTTAAAGTGAGCTAGGTCAAGCGCGTTGATGAGAGGTGTTCGAAATTCGCGTAAATCCACAAGGATGCGAACGTGTGGCAAGCGGCTTGCGTCCGTCAGCAAGCCCTGCTGCGCGCCCTGGAGCACGACTTCCACTGGTGCATTGGGATCACTCAGACTGCCCGAGGCGTGTCGCGCGAGTGTCTCGTCAAGGATACGATGCAAACCTCCGCCCAGCACTTCGCCCGCCCCAAGTCCAAGTTGCTCGCTCAGCAACGCGTTGCGCTGACGAGTGGTTTCAGGCCTTGGTAGATCCGACGGAAGCGCAGTCTCGGTCTCGGTAAGCACAAGATCGCGTTTCTTCTCGATGAGTAGGTCGAATGCAGCGATTTCGTGCTCGGCTGCCTCCGTGCTGTCGCGCTCGGCCGTGTAAGAGAAGAACTTGACGTTCACATTCACCGGTGACTTGAAGTCACCCTGCTGGCGGAGCGTCGCATGGTACAGCTCAAGCTTACGAATTAGAGGCAGAACACCTCGGCTGGATGATGCAACGAAGACGTGTGCCGGACGAATTGTGTAGAGTAGGGATGAGTTGAGGAATGTGGAAATACTCGTGATGAAGACGGTTATTTTGCCGCAGTCGCGTCCGATGGGAGTATCGCTTAAGAGGGTCGACCCCTCGACACAGAGAAGAGGGTGGCGAAGCGGTTGCTCCAACGAAAAGACGGACATGCCAGACTTCAAGAACTGTGTTGTAGTGGCATGGAGGTCGACCACTTCGACGTCAGGATAATCCCTCGCGATAGCCGTGTCGTTGGCCAACTGTACATCTGCCAAGACTGCCGGATCCGCGGCGAGCAGGGTAAAATATTGCGCTTCTTCGGCTTCGATGCGCTCGTAATGCCTCTGAAGGGTGGAGTCCTCGTCGCGTCGAGTCGCGTAGTCCTCACGCTTGGGTCGACTTCGGAGGAAACTAAGCCACTTGGTATGAAGCATGTAGCTGCGGGGCTGACCTGGATTGTTGCTGACGACGTGCTGGTAGTATGGATCATACCAGCTCGCGTTTCGAGGCACAATAAAGTTCCGGAACTGCGACACCTGAGAAAACGAGTCACAAATCACAAGAACTCGATTGGCACGCGTGTCGGTGGGGGAATCAAGCGACGCTCCGAGCTCCAGCTTCGCCTGCAAATCCTCCTTCACCTTATGGATACAACTGAGCATGTTGGCCCATCTGGGATTTTCCTCCAGCACCTCTTCAATGTAGGGCAGCTGCGTGGAATCGGTTGGAGTCTTGGGCGTCGCGGCGGGGGTGGCGACCGCGTAGATGCCTTGCTTGACCTTTTTCGTGGGTGGTTCCGACGGGGTCACAGACTCTTTAGGATACCTCACCTTGTAGATACGTGACCTGGCGAGTCTGAGGATCTCATCGCCGATGTCTGTACTCAGCATCCAAGACCGCTCGGACGCTGTCGTACCGAGTCGCTCTCGTTCCTCAGCCTCGGATTTAATATTGCAGAGATAGCGGAAAAAGTCGAAGCAGTCCACGACGAAGAGATCCCGCATGAGTTCGCGCACCTCCTGGATCTCGTTCATCGTGAACGTTGACGGCTGCCGCTGCTGAGATTGGGGTCGTCCTCTTCGGGCACCGCCCCCCGCGGGACCATACGCGAATTGCCCCTGTTGGGCGATCTTGCGCTCTAGCGTTTCCACCACGTCCGAGAGCCGAACATAGATCTCGTGCATCAGCTTCGTGGGACCGACCACGACCTGTTCGACCATGAGCCCTCCGTTGGGCAGACCCTGCGAAGCCGAGGGGGATTGGGAATTCGGCTCAAGCGCGGGTGGTGAATTGGACGCGGGGTCGACCGCACTCGAGTTGTTTTGCTCTTGCTGGACCAGGCCGAAGCCTCCAAGCGCGTCGACTGCCACCACGTTCTGAGCTCGATCAAAGTACTGCTTCACGGCCAAATGGAAGCGTGGCCACAGCCAAAGCTGCTTCAGGCGAAGTCGCTGCATGAGGGTTTCGAGCCGGTTAAGCCCCTGTGGGATGCGTGCGGGCTGGTCCGTGAAGGCCAACACAAAGCCCTGTTTGGGCTTGGCGCCTCCACTTTGTTCTGCATACTTGCGCACCAGGAACTCCTCCATGCCCTCGCGGATGTCGTGCGCGTTCAGGATGATGATCCCTGTGATGACCTCCATGGGTATGAGTTGGGTCAGAAAGTCGGTCATCAGGATGCGATGCGTGACGGATATGATCCCGCCCTGCAGGTACATCTCGCGCCGCAGCGTGTCCTTCGTGGATGCGGTCACATTGCGGATCTGGGGCAGGTTTTCCGAGAGAAAGGTCTCATTCAGCAGGTCGAGTAGGTCGCTCTGTAGGTTCAGCACAAAGACCAGGCTGTGTCGATCGTTGTATAGCCTGAGTAGATGGTACAGGACGTACTCCAGTCCCATTCCCTGCGCGAGGACGGTGAGGGACGACTGGGGATCCTTGATCACCCGTCGAGGCGGCGGAACCAGTCCTGGAATGGACCTTGAGTGCTGGGTTTTGTGCACATCTGGTGCGACTACGTCGTAGATCTCAGGTTTTAGTGGTTTAAGAATGTCTCGGACATAGTCTGGTACAACCGTTAGACTCATCCTAGCTGTGCATCGCGTGGTACTGGTATCGCAGAAGTGTGGATATCAGAGCTGTTTTTCGCTGGCTAGACGTGCATGGGTGGATGGTGTTATTTCCCGGCAAACCGATCACTGCGTTGTGTTCGAACGTTGGGGGCACCCACTACTGCTTTCTTCTCTTACGTACCTATTTCGCACGAGCAAATAAGTTGGCTGGATTCTTACGCTCTTGATGAGGTCTTTGTCGCTGTCCACCTCCTTAGCCCTTGCTAGGAGGATGAGTCTCTCTCTGACTTCCTCTTCGCTGTTCCAGGCCCCTGGGCGTCCCAGGCGCTTGAACAGATCCCTGGGCTCTACCTGATAGTGGCCTGCGTTCTTCACATCAGCATCCTACGGAGCGTCCCGCATTCGCCCGCCCATGTGCTCCACGAGCGCGCATAGCGCCTCTTTAACCGTCTCACTAGCGCTAATATGCAGGTCTTCTTTCTCCGCATCCGGATGACCCATCACTGACTCGAGCTCACTCAGATCGAGGTCTTCAGTCTGTTTGTTCAGATCGAGGTCTTCAGTCTGTTTGTTCAGATCTCGTTCCGAACGCAGTTGGTTCCATCCAGTACTTTCCCCAGACCGACCGGCCCTTGGTTGTAGTGGAATCCAGCTCGTCAAGCTTCACTTCAGCTATGAGGCTCTTAACCTAATTAAGAGTAAAGATGGGGCAGTTTATGAGTCTGGTTTCAAACAGACACGACACGCACGACACGATCATAGAATCTCTCGACGCATGAGTTATGTTCCTCCCCTGATCCGGACAGTTTAACCGGTTCAATACAAATCAGCGTCTTCGTGCGAGAGTTTATCAGAATCACTCGGAGGTTCCTCAGAATCTCTCGAGTTATCAGAATCTCTCGACACATTAGAGATGGATGTATGTAAGGCTGATGTGCGACATGTATGTGTGCAATACACCACACGACATGTGATAAACTCTTGCACGAAGACGGCACTTTGTATATGGCCGGATGCGGCTAAAACCGGCTAATCCGGAGCAGGGTGGAAACACGCCCCCTTGATCGCTACGAACTTAGTGAGATTGCGATCACTTGAATTTTTCGCGATTTCGAATTTCATGACTGTACAGGGGTGATGGTGGTGACTTCTTCCATCCTCCACCATCCTCTTTCCACCCATTTTCTCCACATTTCTCTTTCTTAGTTTGGTAGTAGTGGCTTGGTGAATGCGTCTGCTAAATTGTCTTCTGCTGCTATTTTCTCGACCTTCCAGAGTCCCATTCGAACTTCATTTCGGAGCAGTAACTCTTTCGTCCATTTCGACCTTGTTAGATCTGGGAACTTCGCCGATCTGCAAGCTTTCTTCGCTCCCTCGTTGTCG
>Ga0180217_1000160_pt1 | contig 139617 bp, 55 predicted proteins | sample eDN3rd37CBELigOP_FD_128521 | JGI IMG/M metagenome (GOLD analysis project Ga0180217, IMG submission 128521) | Enriched Organic Plus compost microbial communities from Emeryville, California, USA - eDNA 3rd pass 37_C BE-Lig OP (version 2) (version 2) ... | reverse complement strand
TGTCTGCGACATTCCTCCTAAGGGTCTCCGCATGTCCTCCACCTTCATTGGTAACTCCACCTCCATTCAGGAGATGTTCCGCCGTGTCTCGGAGCAGTTCACTCTGATGTTCCGTCGTAAGGCCTTCCTTCACTGGTACACTGGTGAGGGTATGGATGAGATGGAGTTCACTGAGGCTGAGTCCAACATGAACGATCTCGTCTCCGAGTACCAGCAGTACCAGGAGGCTACTGCTGATGATGAGGAGTTCGAGGACCAGGAGGGTCACGCTGAGGGTGAGGAGATGTAATTTGAATAACAATAACAATTCCTGTTTGTTCTTGTTTACGGATTTCATCCCCAGTTGCTTACAAATCTAGTCTGTATACTGGTGAACAACCCCATGCCGGCTAAGTAAGTTTGCAATTGCGCTCCTTTGTGGTTCAAACATTCAAAAGAGCAATCTCCCTCATTCTTCACTTCATTTTACACGGTAGAAGAAAGAATTGTATGCATAATAATGTCAGCGAAATCACGTTGAGAAACAACTGTAGCGGATGAGTAAAGAACGATTCTTCTACCTGGCAATCTTCCAGCATATGGTCGATCGCAACTCCAATCCCTAGGGATTCATGCTTATTTAACGATCAACGACCTATTCGTCCCATAAAGTTTGCTTTGTTCCCCCGACAGCCTCAGTCTTTGGACTAGACCAAATGAGCCATAGCTGTTTGAAGTAAGAAGCCTCATGTATTTCCTGTCGCTGCATCCTACTGGCTACAAACGACCAAGTATGGAGAATGCTTTGATTATGCACATCTTTTTGAATCCATTTGCGATTTGATGATCTTGGGCTTCGATGACTCATCCATGGTCAACTAGGCCCCCACTTACGCTAGCTTTACAATTTCGACGAAATTCGATGGAACAAAGCCCACCTGGTTTGTTCGTAGAAGAGTGACACGCCACCATGGATCATTGGTATCTGAGTCGGGCTCTAGTCGCATCTGATCACCCTCCTGGAACGAAAGAATACCCTCGGCTGCTGCAGTATAGCTGTACAAGGCACGGATATACGTCGGTTGGGGTTCAGCTGGAGCAGCAGCAGGGGCAGGCTGGGCAGACCCGGGTGCAGCCAGTGCAGCCTGCGTTTGGGCAGGTGCTTCTTCAAGGAAGTTCTTGGGTGCGAAACCCTTCTGACCGTGCTCAGTCGTGACATGCCACCAGTCACCTTCGTTGCTCTCAACATAGATTGTCTCACCAGCATGCAATCGGACGACGTTGGAAGCAGGATCGCCTTCGTAATCGTACAATGCGATGTAGCGCAGGGCGCCAGGGACAGCAGGTTCTGGCTCTGGTGCAGGAGCTGGTGCAGCCGCAGCAGTATAGGACGTGGTGGCGACAGCGGCTTGAGCCGGAGCAACGTGGCTAGCAGCAGGAGCCACTGGTTCGGGCTGGGATTGCACCTGAACAGCGGCAGGTGCTGGTGCTGGTGCTGATGCCGATGCTGGTGCCGGTGCAGGGGCAGGCGCAGGGGCAGGCGCGGAGGCAGGCGCAGGGGCAGGCGCAGGGGCAGGCGCGGAGGCAGGCGCAGGGGCAGGCGCAGGGGCAGGTGCTGGTACGCTTGAAGCAGCGGCAGTGGCAGTAGCAGCAGGAGCGGGTGCAACAGTTCGTGCAGGGATGGCAGGGTTAGCTGCGGCAGTTGGAGTAGATGCCGCGGAGGGGGTCGAAGAAGATGATGCCCCCTTCTTGAGGTGAGCAAAGGCCGCGAAGCCCGCGGGCAGTGAGGACTGTGTGCTGGACGAGGTCGGGGTAGTCGAGGAGGCCGTAGTAGCAGCAGGGGTGGCAGTGGCAGCAGGGGTAGCAGCTTGGACCGATGCAGCCGACTGAGCTGCTTGCTGCTGTTCGATCTCAGCACGACGACGTGCGAACAAGTCCGCGCCCGGTCCACCTGCAGCGAGAATAGGGTTTGAAGCGAGAGCAGGAGTGGCGGTACTGGCAGCAGGTCGTGCGGGAGCTGCAGGTGCTGCAGCAACAGTGGCAGGCTTAGCTGCGACTGGAGGTAGAGCAGTAGCCGATGCAGCTGCAGGCGCGGGAACAACGGCCGGTGCAGGTGCAGATGTGGGCGCAGGTGTCACAACAGGACCAGCGCTAACAGAGGAGGCCGATGTTGAGGGTGAAGCAACGGCTGATACGGCTGCCGGAGTGGAGACAGCGCTAGGAGCAGTGGGAGTAGATGAGGGGGATCCGACGGCGGCAGGGACGACGGCGGGTGTCGCCGCAGGCACCGCAGCGGTAGGGGTAGCGACTGCAGCAGGAGCGACCGAAGCAGGAGCAGGTGCAGGGGCAGGGGCAGGCTGAGCCTGGCTGAGGGATTCACGAAGAGCGGTCCAATACTGAAGTTCACTCTGGTGTTTAGCGATCTCCTTCGAGTGGAACTCGATCATCTTACTTGCGTTGTCAAGGAACCAGGCCTTGAGTTCAGCTCCGTTTCCGTCTAGTGAGTCAAGGTGATTAGAAAAAGCACGATATGTGAGGATTCACGCGGACTTACTGCGCGATTGTGCCTGACAAGAGCGTTAGACCACAATAAAACAGCGTTTTCTTGGCAAAGTCAAGTCCGGAACTTGTGCTAAGACTACGTACTGACTACCCAATTCACGTTGAGTGAGGTGAATTGCGTTCCTGACATGATTTTCGGACTAAAACCGTGGATAAGCCGAGTTTAAAATTTATAAAGAATGTGAGACAGATGGCATCAATGCGAAATAAATCAAAATCGAATACAATACACTCTGATAACTCAGTCAAACACACTCAATTGAGATCATATCTTGAGCGGCCCCTGAGTGACCCCATCCACCCTCGAATGGAGCAGAAACCATCCGCCGAGTCTATCCGTCCTGGCCCGGAAATGGCTTCGAAATTCAAACTCCACACACAACTCCCGAGGTGCTGAATCTCGCGGTCTGTGGCATGCTGCGGCAAGAAAAGCCACAATACGGTTTAGATTGTCCTTCGCGATCTTGAATACCTTGTTCAGCTAGCCACACAGTATGGACTTGATCGACAAAATTCTTGCCTACACTTGCCCAGGAAGCGGGGACACCGAACCTCAGGCCTTTTTGACCCATCCAGGCGATTTCCAGGCCGCCCCTGCGTCTGCTGCTGGGGCCAGCGCTGACACCATGGCTGACGGCTCTGTTCACGCCGCCGCAGGCCTGGATTTCGAGACCTCAGCCATGATTGCCTCGCCCAGGAAAATTGGAATCCTCTCAGACTCGGAGCTACAGTCGCGTACATCCGAGGCGATCGAGGAGGATAACTCCTATCGCCGTGTACAGCGTGCCAAGTTCAAGTCTGTTGAGCAGATGATGAATTATGACCAATTTCAGAACATGGTTCGCGGTGCTCACCTCAATCCGGTGAACTTGAGTGCCAATCCAGTGGACTCGATCGCATCATCAGGGAACAGACGTAAGTTGCGCGGGACCGAGATTGCACACGACGCCGAGGAGCTCGAGGCTGTCATGCGTGCCGCCACGCAACGATATGATATCTCTCTCGCCGATACGATTGCTAAGACATTTTCAAGTGGTGCAAACAAGCAGAGTTCTCAAGCTGCCTCCCAGGCAACAGGTACAACCACAGCGGCATGTGCTCCCACGGAGAGCCGTTCTGCCTCTTCTTCTACAAAGGTATACAGTGTATTACATGGGCTTGCATCACTTCCAAGCAACCCTCGAGTCAAGAAGACTGCGTATCAAGGCACACGTTCAGGAACAGGAAACACCGCGGAATCCTGGGAAACCTTCCTCTTTGGCTCCACATCAAGCGCATCGGAGCAAAAGGAATCATCTCCATCCAATGTAATGTCGTCCAGCGCAGCTGCTTCAGGTACCAGCGTGACTCCATGTGATGGATCTAGTTTGTATGGAGATTCTATACGTGACTTGTGGACCAGAACGTACCTTCCAGCCACACCCAATACTCCCCAGGAGTTCGATACGATGTTCATCGTCGCACAGAAACATGCGGACTGGAGGTCCCGCATGTACGCCTTAGTGAGAGTAGTAAATGCCACCCCAAGCCCTGCTCCTAGCACGGAAGCTCTCGATGTTCGAACCACTTCGGAGATCAAAGGGGGTGTAGCAGCATCGACGGTAATGCCAGGCTCCCTGGGTTTCGAGATGCTGGCGAGGGTGCTAATTGCATTTGCAGCGCGATTCAACTCCACATCTCTCCAATCCACACAAGAGTTTATTGCAAGTGCAGAAACCAAGTCGTCGAATGTCCATTTCCCTGTCTCCTCACCTCCTGCTCTGACCGATCCAATTTCACCCTGGGATGCCTACCATGCGTGGTCCTTTTTGCGATTCTTGACTAAGCTGCCGCGTTTCGACATGTCATCAGCCTTTTTAACGGAAGGAGACCGGGTTAGCGCAGAAACTGTTTTGTCGACTTTATTGAAGCTCGCAGAGGATGAGAACTGGGTTCAAGCCTACAAGCGAGTTATTCCGCTCGCAGATTCGTTTGGATCGACTGAGACGCATGCTGGTACGGTAAGCCTCGTTACAAAGACGAAGCAGCCAAAGAAGCCGAAGGGAACAGCAACAACAACCTACGAGGACGAGAGTCTGGATGCACTGTTGAGCGTTGTTGCTCCTCCCGCAGACATCACAGACACTACCACGCTGGCATTAGCCGATCGATCTCACGAATCTACCCGAGCTGTGACAAGCATGAGCACGAGTGAATTTATTGCAGCACTCACAGCTGACCACAGCAGCCGACGACTTGAGGAACTGGAAACAAGGAAATCGGTCAAAATTGGTGGTGTGAAAAAGAAAACGGCTGCAAGAGCGACTGAGACCCATCAACCTCAAGTGAATACCTTCAGTAGATCGTCAATCACAACTCTAGCTCAGCAGTTTGGCGTTAAATTAGTGTAGTGAATAAATCAAACAGTGGCTGTCATAAGTTGCCTCCATCACGAAAAGTGAAAATTCTGAATTTTTTAGGGGATGGCTTGGAACTCGGACAAACAAAGTCTACTTGAGATAGTATCCTTCGATGACCTATATATCGTGTTTCCTACGAAATCCTCATAAAGACATGCCTACATTATATTGCATAATTTATTGTAACTATGGATGCCCGTTCATAGTCCATGCTCCAAATGTGTCCTGAAATCGATCCATACTGAAAGGGTCACTGCCGAATGCATTTCCAAGACCAGGCACTGGCACATCCTCATCTGCGGTGTCATGGAAAGGCTGATACTGCGGCTGGTAGAAGGATGGGAATGGAGAGGCCATTGAATCCGTCTGTGTGACATTTGACGAGACTGTAATGGACGGCTGTAGTGTTGCTGCCGTCTCAGTCGGCTGGCCGATCCGAACTTGGGGCACTGGCTGGATGCGTTGCACTGGCTGGACTGGCTGTACCGGTGGCAATGAAGCTTGGGCTGACTGCCCTGTCAGCTGGTCCTGAGCAGCGGCTGCGTCAGGCTTTTTCTTCTTAACGTAAGTCCGCTTAGGCTTCGCAGCTGCTGTTGCAGGCACGGCCATACTAGAGTTACCAATTATGGGCGCAGATAATGTCGCACTACTCATTCCAGAGGAAGCCGCTGCCTGATTCGAGTAACTCATTCCATACATTCCACCTTGGTAGTAGTTGGATGTGTTTTCATACGGAGGATAGCTTATGTTTGACTGATCACCCCGCTGGTAAAGCTGCTGCGATGCTGTCGAAGGAGTGGTATACGAATACATTCCATACTCACCCCGAACAGTGGCCTCTTGTGAAGCATGTTGAGGTCCCAAAGTCGCTGATGCATGAGGCATTGCATTGTGAGGAAGCCCTGTTGAAGGTGCTTGGTGCATTTGGGTTGGTCCATTGGTATGTGGTAGCACAGCTGTTGACGACGAGTGGGGATGTGATGCCATGGCCGAAGGGATCTGTGGAATCGAGATTTGCATATGACTATGAGCGGCTCCCATCGGTGTCTGGTGTTGTGCAGACATGGGTGCTTGGGCCTGAAGGGTAGCAGAGGCTGTAGCAGCTAACTTCGCTGCCTCGGCGAGTTTGGCGGCCTTTGGGGGTCGACCGCGTCCACGTTTAACAGGTACAGGAACCTGAGGCTCCATGAATTCGCTCGTCATACCAACTGCGACTGCTGACGCTCCAAGCGCATATTCAGGAGCATTAAAACCCGCCATGGTCACTCCGAGTGCCATATCAGGATGTGCCTTATAAGCGGATTGGGGCTGGGTTGGTATAGAGACAGCTTGGGCACTCACCTTGGGCTGGGGGGTTGTTCGTTTGCGCTTTGTGCCCAACGTAGGCTCAGACACTGCAAGTGAGTTGCCGTCAAATTCAAGTCCTCCCCCTGCCGATGGTTCCTGGGAAACCGCAGCAATTTGGTGGTCCAGGTGTGCAACACGCGTGGACTCAGCATGGGGAGGGTTACCACCTGATTTCGCAGAACCAACTGATCCACTCGTATTAGCGGCACTAAGTTGGGTCTTGCGTGCTGGTGAGTGAGGCTGTGACCGTGGCCGGGTTGCCGCGGCAGCACTACTGATGCCAAACAACTGGCCAGGTGTCGGAGAGCCTGATCTGGAGGTGACTCTTGATGCGGGATTAGTGTGCGCAGCAGAGGTAGGAGATGCTAGATTTACACCCATAAGTTGCTGTTCATTTTTTACAGTGGCCAAGTGATCCAGCAATGCATGGGGATCAATATATAACCCTTCATCAATATCGTCCGCGGCAGCATCGAACCAAGGAGGAACTTCCTGTCCGATTGAGTCTAGAACCATCTTGAGGGCTCTGTCTTTTCCATGCTGACCATCCACACTTGAGAGGCTGTTCTCAGAACTTGCACCTTCTGTGCACTTAGCTCTTGCGGCAGCGACAGCCTTTTGCCACAGCTGTTTTCGAGCTTCATTTCCAGTTTGGGCCCATGCGGTGATGATACTCTCATCAACATCCGAGCCATTGGCATGCAGACTTCCGATTGCGCTTAATGCGACCCGTTTCCTATAGTGACGTTGATACAGCGCAAGCGCCCGTGGAATGTCAGACGCGGGAACAGGCATGAGAACTGCTGCGTCGCCAAGTGTTTGGATTGGATCAGGCCCATTAACGTTTACTGAGTTGGCGAGGGCTATTAGGTTCGGATTTGGCCTAGCTGAGGCCAAAGTGCCATCTGCAGACTTCGTCGCATCCATCGCAAACGTTACAAAAGGTCTGTGCGAGTAGTAAATGGATCCACCGATTGATGCAGCGAAGGCAGACGACGAGCCAGTAGAGGTACCCAGTAGTGTTCTTGCTATAGATGCAGCAGTTGAATTGGCCGCAACATTTGCGGCCTGCTTACTTGGCTGTTTACTCGTCGTACTTGTGCTGTTGCTCGATGTTAAAGTCTCGTCTGGGGACTGTGAGGATGGATGAGGTTTCATGGATTTTACCAACTGCTTGAAGCCCACACCTGAGCCGAAGACTTGACCGATCGCAGTGTAACCTGGCGCTGAGAACAAGTTTTGGACTGCACCTTGCGGACAAACATTTTGCTGAATTATACTGAGTGCCATCGAGAGCATATTGCCGGTTTCGTTCTTGGCCACGATGCGTGAAACTTCGTGGGTGCTGCTCTTGGGGTTGCTGTTGCTCTCGCGTCGACCTTCGGCTTCATCACCATTCTGCGCTCCGCTCTCTTCGCTAGCACTCGTGGAATCATTAGTAGATGACGTCATGAATGCTGGCGAGACGCCAGTGTACGAGATACCAGCTGCTGCGACTGAGGGCACGGGTAGTGATACGTTCGTAAGAGCTGCTGTGGCAGGGAAGAGACGTTGTGAGTATCCGGCAACTACATGGACTGCATCAGTGAGAGGGAGTGAATCAGTACACCTCGATAGATGCGGCGCAAAGCGACTGGCTGGGAATGTGCGTGAGCACCTGACACAGGTGACATCTTCTTCAGCGGTTTTGCGATTTACTCGCTGACCATACATATCGATGACAACACTTAGTGGTGGGGGCTGACCTTTCAGATACATCGAACTCCCGCCGCCAGCGATGAGCCACAAGTTGGTGTTGCACCTTCGATGCACCGATCGACAGCGAGCATCAAGGTCTTTCACTAGTAGCTGACGGATAATGGCTTCCGCGAGCGGCCTGAGGTTAGACGCATCACTGGTACTTGCTTCTACTGTGCCTTCGCTGGCTTGCTGACTGTACTTCATGGAGCTGGAGCTGCCACCCCGACTACTATCGCTTTGACTACACCTCATATCGGCATCTTGGCATGTCACCATGGACCGCACCTTCGCTTCATCCACGATATACGAATGATGAGGAAGGGGATGATGAGCATTGAGACCGCTTGCACATTGTGCCGGCAGTTCAACCTCTGAAGCCATATATAGCTAGATAACCCCGAGGTTGACGCCAGAATAGAAGACTGCAGCAGCAGAAGCACGTCGATGGCGTGGGATGGTGGTGCTGACAAGGGGGGTCACAGACAGAGAGACAGGCAGCTGTCCTTGCTTGTGGGAATGTCCCTTCTCACTTTTTAACTCGGCTTCTTCGAGGCGTAGCTGTGCTACAGGAGGCCCGCGGCGAATATTCCTCGTGCAACACGATCTCCACTCGAGCAACACAACGTGCTGTGTGTCGGTCTGCGTGAGGTAGTTCTCGAGGCGAGGCGAGAGCTCTGGCTGAGAACGTGTTCCAAGGCGCGAAACGGGTTGAGGATTGGTGGGGATGCACGGCAGATTCCACCAGCACGTATTCGAACAAATGACACGAAGGAAACCCGTGCTGTACACGTGCCTTTTGGACCGGTCTATCACCACGAGCACGTCAGCGTGACGCGCACTAGATGTCCTGGCCTTGATAAAGGTGATGAGCCGCCAATCGTTGCGGAGTGAGAGCACTGGACTACGTTGGGTAAGTCGGCGGGGAGTGCCGAGGCTGTGTGGGCTGCGTCAATCCACGACGCGGGTTTCCGAGCGCCGCACTCACACGGGCGGCACAAAGGCGTGACGAAACCATACCAAACCGCAAGCTCATGAGAGTGGCCACTGCTGCGGTAGGGCGATCGGGAAACATGGTTAAGAAATCGGTACAATATACATCTCGGATATACACTAGAGAACTTGGAGATGTAATTTGTTCATCTACAAAACACCCCAGACCCTGTATTTCGCACTCTAATATCCCCTGGTTTGCCCCTACAGGCCCACTATTCCAGCACCCCCTGCCCTGGAGATCAACGGATGATGAGGGATTTCAGTGGCTACAAACACTGCACCTGGAGGGCTGAGCCAAGCCACACATGCACCGGACGCGCTCTGAGCTCAAGTGAGTGATGGCGTAACATGCAGGTCATCCTCAAACCATTTTATTCTGATCACCTTGACAAGGCCGAGGCAGGGGAGAGACAGTGGCAGGTTACGGTAAGCCTGTCGCACCTAGATCGAGCGCAAAGCCTCGTAGGCGATTTAGTTGGTACGCAGTGATCTGGACCCGTTCAGCGCAGGCGAGCAGCTCGTCAGCATCTCCCATAACCTCTGCTTCGCAATGCTTTAGCAACGTGTACGCTTCCTCGAATTCGCGCATTTGAAGCAGCCTTGCCTGCTGCCGGGCGAATACTGCAAGAGCAACACGGAAAACGGCTTCCATTCCACTTGCCATTACGTAGTCCCAAATGCGCAGAATAGTGCGATTCTGAACGGCTGGAATTGAGAAGAGAGTCATGAACCACTCTGTCACAATGTCGACGCGGAAACCCATTGATCCGAGGTGCTCCGAGAGCAGAGGGTATGTCGCGCGGAGCAAGACCTCAAATTGGAACTTGCATATCCTCATACCCGCGAGATTGGGCAAGCAGAAGATGCGATGTCCGAGCGCCCGATGGGTTGTGTGCACGTTTGCTGCGAGCGAACTCACGAATGACCCCTTATTAGGCACATAGTTAACAAGCAACAAAGGGTGCTCTGGGGCTCGAATACCTAGGAAGATGCAAGCCATACTCCAGAAGCCCAGTTCCTCGCCCATTTGAGATAGAAGGGTTCCAGCTATGAAGTTCATACCTTGGCAGTAGCTCACTTCTGGATCCAAAATACAATACGCCTGTAGTATGTGTTCCAAGATTCTGTCGGATTCTTCCGCGGCTCGACTCAGAGCGGCGTGGCTTACGAGCAATGGGCCGGAGTCCTGAGTTGTGGGATTCTGTGTCTGCTGAACAAGATGCGTATCAGCTGATGGATGTAGGGATGGCACCTTTTCCTCCTCACTGTGGGTTGGGGAGCCATATGGAGCCGGCAGAGCGGAGCTTAACACCTGGGGATCCACTGTGTCCAGGTCGCAAAAATCTCCATCGTGGTCTTCATAGCACTCCGCAACATCTTGAATCGAAGGAGTCCAGGCAGCTGTCGGAGTCGATGTCGGAGTGAGGAGCGCCTCGCGGGGACTTGGAACCGCCAAGGAACCGACCAAGCGCTGTCTCCGCATTTGCCTGCGGATACCCCTGTCTTGATAAGCTTTGTCGACAGCATCGAGCAATCCTACTTTTCTCTTGTAAATGCGTGCACGGCGTCGCAATGCAGGTCGGTAATAGGCAGTGCGGTGAACGAGAGTGCGTGGAATGTCCTTTTCGATTGCCTCAAGTATCGCATCTGGGAGGGAGGGACCGCGACTCACCAACTCGTGATATTTGCGCACTAGCATGCTACGTAGAACGGGTCCCCCAACAGGGGCGTGACAGAGAGTTTCATCCTTGTCAGAAAACTTCCAACCGAGCCACCGAAGTGCGTCTCGGAGCTTTGCAATTGTCGGTGGTGCAAACGAGCGCTTGAGGCGATGCTGAGAGCTAGCAATGAGGTATGACTCCTCAGGTGATTCAAGGCAAAACAACGCGACGATGAACGGTACATAGCCGTCCACGCCGAGGCAAGCCGCCCAAATACGCCCCCTACGACTTAACGAATAACCAAATGGCGCCGTGCGCTCCAATTCCTCAAGTAGCTGAGGGTCGCTTCCTGCGGCTGAATGAGCCGCTACGGCCTCCAAATCACTAACGAATGCTCGCACAGACGGCAATGTCGAACCCCGCCCACCTCTAATACTGCTTTGCGAACTACTGGCGGGCGATGCTGCGATTGGGCTGAGCTGAGGGAAAATCTGGTTCGTCGAAGGATCACCATTCTGGAGGGCTGAAAGGTACTGGCTCGGCGTCAGAGGAGGCGGTGGACTGCATGCGCACCGACTCAGGTAAGTGTGATCCAGTGTTAGAATCGCGGAACACCATGCAAATGCCCGGCATACACTGGCAGCCCCTCGGACCTCAGTAAAATTCAGGTACCTGAAGACGCGAAGCCATAACGCAAGATCCATTCTGAAGACCTCGTGTGATGGAGCTTGCTCGTCTCTTGACTCAGTGGAAGGATCGACAATTGGTTGAGTTTTGTTTTCCATACTCAAGGGTTCTAGGTCCTGGTCATTCGGCCTCGATTGGAACTCTACTCGAGTCGCAACGGAAGGCAGATTATTAATCACGGGAGGTCTTGGTAGGGTTGTGGTTGATGTGACAGGATTGGTTCTAGAGACTACTGGAGGCCGAGGTACAGTCACTTGCGACTGATCACAGCGAGTTGTGCTGGCAAAACTGTCAAGATCCCCACCGAGAGGTGTAAGTGACGCCGCTGCTGGTGCTGAAGGAGGTGGTGGTGGTGGGGGAGGAGGCTGCACTCGCTGCTGGTTAGGACTGGTCCTCGATTTCCTTCCGCCCACGAGCGATTCACCTAAGGCGGAAACACTTGCAAAGAGGCTATTAATTGCGCGCGTAAACCCGTTCTCTCCAGACTTCGACTTAGATGCTTGGACGACTGGCCGCTGTTGCTGACATGCAGCTGAGCCAGGCCCTACTGGAACAGAGCTGCTCTGGGGAGGGGGTTGGCTAACGGTCTGTGCATGGGTTTGGATCGCAGACTGTAATGTATTGGCCATCTGCAACCGCTCCCGAGCTCTCTCTGCCCGCCTCCTCTCACGCTCGGGATTGGGGATGACTTTGACTTTGGGCTGAGGGGGTGGTCTCAAAGGCGCGACATCAGGATGTACGGCTACTGCAATGTGATACAACACGGGAATCAAGTCGTGCTCAATGGGACCAATGCCGGCCGTGGGCGGGATAGCATATTGCACCGCTTCCTGCTTCGCTTCTGGTGCGGGCATCACCCCGACGCGAAATGGTCTGACGAGCCGATCCAGGATGTCGCTGGATGAGAGGGTTCGATCTGGGTATGCATCCTGGGATTGCATAGGGGGGTCGACGACAGCTAGGCATGCCTGGCTATCACCTTGCCAAACCGAGGCAATAACCTCTTGTCGTGCCTGGGCCGCTTTATCCCACCTAGAGAGATTTCCAAGTTGGAGACGATTGGGTTTTGCGTGCTTGTGAGCGATTCCGCACGTTTCAGACGCGTTCAAGTTATGTAATGCAATCATAAGGAGATGGATACGTACCATGTCCAGTTGATATCGCGGGTGCTCGCCTGTGACATGACCTTTCCAGCTCTCAACTGTGTAGTTTTGGACCGATTCCAGTCAAACATATTTGGTGTGTGGGGCGTCACTCAGCAGCTAACCAACCTGAAATTAGCTAGACCTGCTATGGTCACACATAGTACATGCTTGTTTACGCACTTGCGCAACGACCGGGCCCGTTCGTGAACAAGGCTGCTAGCGGTGGGCTGGGATACTCGTCACGGGTGTCTTTGCCATCAAGAAATGAACTGGATACTTTGCAATAGACTCAAATTCAGTTTATGGCTTTAGTACACACTCATTAGTCATGATATACACGAAACTGGATTATTCTTCTTCAGTCTTGACTTGGGCAGCATGAGTGGTTCGCTTCCTCGTGCGGACACTTGCTGGTTGGGGAGTTTCCTGGGGTTCGTCAGAATCAGCCACAACAGTGCTCGTCGCCAAGGAGGTCAACCGAGTTCGTCGTTTTGGCGCCGTTGTGCGGCCATCAGCTTCGATCGTTGTGCTCGCCTCTTTAGCCTCGGTTGGCGCTGCGGACGACGAGTCATGTTGCTGCCGCTTGCTGCCACGGCTTACTCCACGCGAGCTAGTCATTGCAGAGTCGGTAACTGCAGGAGCTTTGGACTCGTGAGCAGGAGACGTGGCCCCCGCATCACCCTCATGAATGTACAGTGACTCAGGAAGCCGACGTACTCGATAATCCTCAGGGAGCGCGAGCGATCCAAGTCGATCTTGCAAGTCCTGAGGTACAAGGCTCGGACTTAATTCGAAATGAGTGAAGATTGTTTTGATGATCTCTTGACATCTTAGCTTGTAGAGTCGAGAGATCCAAGCAAGGTCGATTCCGGCAAGGACGCTGAGAGGCAAGACCCTAGTGGTTTCTCTCAACGCCTGCATTCTAATCGCTTCATCTGATTGGCCTTGGTCTTGGCCATCAAGTAGAGCGTCAGACAAAGCCTCTCCCCAGTCTTTTCTCAGATCCTCAGCGCGGTATTTCGAGCGACTTGTACGCTCGAAACCAGCGTCATTGTCACAGACAACATTCAACAGTCTCCAAATAAGAACGGGTCCCAGGCGCCTGCGACGAATTTGTTGGAGACACATCCAATTCGTCTCCAACTTGTCACTAGCTTCGCCTACGACCGGCCTGAGTAAGGGGAAAGCAAAAGGAGATGAGCTCGAAAGATGTGCGACATCAACGGCCCTTAATGCAGAAATCAGCGAGTCGATGACGACTTGGAAGGGAATAGGTTCTGCGCGTCCTTCCCAGTTGCCCAAGATGTTTTGAAGTGTAATAATGAACATCAGGATTTCGGACACCAATTTTTGCAGTGGAGACACAGCATTTCCAAGCTGGGCAGAGGGGAATGTAGGACTGAGGATTTCCTCCAAAAATCTGGAAAAGATTGCTACAAGGGTTTGAATGTGGGATGCGATCCGCTCCTCTGACGTGGGCTGAGCTGGATTGGTGGCGATTTGCACTCTGCACAGACCCGAAAGTACTGAGGCGACAAACTTGGCAAGTGACGATTCTTCTTTTCCATCACTGACGTAGAGCGACTCTGGGACCTCCAACCTCAGGCGTCGGGCATAGGCCGATACGAAGTGATCACCCGTAGTGTCTATGAATGGACCCTCAAATCCATGCTGCGAGCTCCGCTGATGAATCTCGTGCAATTTAAGGACGTCTGGACTCGTGTCATGAAGCTCTCCAAGCCTGGCAACTTCTAGCACCGTGAGAATGAAGGAATCAATCAGGATCCCAACATGATCAGGCGCGCCGAGACGCGATAGTGTGCCCTGATTGTAAAGCTTCGGTTGAGCAGCGTCTTCATCCTCAAGTTTGTCTTGGGCACGGTCTTTTGATTCAATCTTGCGGTGTTCTATACCCGCGCAAATATCACGAACGAAGTTGGTCCAGAGGCTAAACTCACCATCTTGATCGTTCACAATTCTATCCCGAGGTAACTGAAGCACAGCATACGCGAACTCCGGATTCCCAGCGATCAATGCGTGAGCGTGGTCTGAGTTCAAATACTGTGAGATCGAAGCGCAGCTCGGAAGCTGTCGCCATCCCATGGCGTAAGTATTCCTATAGCACTGCTCAGCCCAAGTCATACTCACTTTTTCTGCGGGCTTGACACAGCCTTCACTGTACTCGTTGGGATCTGCTTGTTCGGCTCTCGATTGGAAGTCAACCCACGCCTTCAAAGCAAGAGCATCCTCAGGGGCTGGCATACTCATAATCCTCATAATGTGGATGGCTGACTCTGGAGAAGTGTGTTGCTGTACATAGACCTTAAGGAAACCGATAATGAGAACAGTAAGCGATGGGATCTTGCAACTCGCCACGATTAGCGTTGAGATTAGATGTGTTGCGATCGAAGCAGGCACACAATTATGAAGAAGCAGTCTGGCAATGCCCTCCACGACGTTTTTGCGGAAGTTCTGGAACTCATCTGTGACTGGAAGCAGCTGGTTTGCATCGACACAATGAATCAAAGGATAAAGCGCTCGGAGAAGATGGAAATCCAGGTAAGTTTTGGAATTTTGTGGTGTGTGTCTCCTGGCGTGCAGGAATCGCTCCCATCTCTGGCCTGGAGTGAGATCAGACGCCTTTGCACCCAGCGCTAGCACAGCATATGCACTCAGAGCAGTGTCTTCCTGCGTACCTGCAGTGTACTCTCTGATCTCGTTCTCTCCCAGGATGAACTTTACGAACGTTACGATATTGTTCTGCTCAAGACCAAACCGCGCTTGCACAACACGCTGGTACGCGCTGTCAAATACTTGAAGATTTTGCAAGAAGGTGAGTTCAGGCTGTGAGAGCTGCGCATCCTCTTCAGGCTTCGTGCGCACTGAGGACTGACCCGAGGCGACTGACAGGATTGGGAAAAAGTCAAACACGTCGTGCGTGATTGCACAGTCAACGACGGCATTAAAGGCAGCACGACTTGCTTCCAGCCGGCGATGACTGAGCTTTTCACATAACAAATGGAATCGAGAGTGCACACCCAATCCCAACATTTCGTCAAAGTGCGCGTTGGGATCGACCCATTTGAACCCTTCAAAATCAAATGCAATTTTGTTCAACCAGGACCAAAGATCACGCGACAGGTTGGGCTTGAAGAAGTCACCATGGGAAGAGAACGTAAGCAAATAGAGACCGACCGCCCGAATAAGATTGAGAAGAACTTCCCTGTGGAAGATCTGCTTTGCGTGTGGATTGAGGCACCCAAACTCATTGAGGAGTGGATACACACAGTCGCGGAAGATCTCTAGGAGGCAAACAATTTGTGCGATGCGTGCAACAGTGGTTATATCAGGTGCATACGCGAGCGATTGCATTTTCTTGAACTTGCGAAGAAGAGACGGAACACTTTGCTCCTGATCTTCTGGTTCTATCTCCAAGTTGGCTTCGCCCTCCTGCGGAATAGGTGAGGCCTTACCAGTATTTGTGGCACGCTCTTGAAGGGTTTGAATCACCATGGCGACCTCCGATGCTGTTCCCTGCATTCGAGTTGCATACGCCAATAAATTCGCGAAGATGCTTAGAATGCGTGCAGAGAGTTCGGAGCGGATGTCGCGCGGCAACTGCTGAGTAACCATGCCTAGGCGGCTACGGGCAGCTAGAACGAATGAGTCTACTTGGCTATCAGGATGGGAATGCAACTGTTCAAAGTGCTGCACAATGTCGAAGACCTCGTCTTGAATTTCTTGAGCAAAGGGCACCTCATTAGCGTCCTCATTGGGTGTGAGGGCTTGAAGCTCTCGGAGCGTCGTAGAGACCTCTTCCAATAGACCAAGCGATGTAAATGCCATAGGGTTGGAAGCCTGACGCGCTGGCATAAGGAAAGGTGCTTCATCTAAATCACTTGTGCGAGTGCGCCTCCACAACGCAAGCAACTCCGGGACCGCCTGTGTGAATAATGGGAGTGGGCATTTTAAAACGGAGATAATAGCCTCACGTAGACGCTTCATTCCCATGACATCAGTTGTGTCAACAGCCGCTGCCACGCGCAGCATCTGATTAAACACGAAGGGAGCACTCTCCCAGAAGGCCTTGAATGCTTCATAAGTGTATCCTTCTGGCAGGAAGGCGAAGTCCACCGTCAGGCGTTGGAAGGCCTCAATAAAGGCAGCAACTGCTGACGCTCCTGCAGCAACCACATTCCCTTCGGCATCCCTAAGTGCGAGCAGCTCGGCTTCATCTTCTTCATTCATCGGGATCGCTCCCGATTCGACGTCTTCACTTTTGCTCACGCAAACCACGCATCGCCACCACAAAACCCGCGCAGCTGCAAGTCTTTGTGTAGCGAGCAGTCCTGCATTGACAACTGCAGCGTTTGAGGGGGGACCTGGAGGGCCCGCTGAGTCTTCGGCATCCTCTCCTTGAAGACGGATAGTGGTGCTGCTGCTCAAACTAGATGAGGAAACAGCGACTTCACGATCAGAGACATTTTTGTCCCGTTCAGCGGCACGGCAAATAGCAAAATTCAGTCGCACACCGTCTGATACAAAGATGGCTTTGGATTCAATAGCTTCAAGGAGACTCTTGGGATCAAAATCGTTGGTCGTCAGTCCCCTTGCTACCTTGCTCGCATTCTGCTTCGCGCAGGCGTCGGCCGCCAATGCATTGGCAATTGCCTCACATTCCTTTGGATATGCGATGGGTCCAATATACGCTAAGAGCGCAAGTGCTGTAGTGTCATCCACAACTATGGGTTGTTTCAACTCAGCGGCATGGAGCATCGTTGCAGGATCGCCACACCTTGCGGCCAGAATGCAGACGAGCTCCTGGGCCTTCTTTCGATTGTTGTCGTCCATATCACGGAGCGCTGCAGAAAGCGTCTTAGCTAGGAGCGCTGGTTGAATATAGGGAACTGGAATGGCACACATTCCAAGCGCCTTAATTGCCTCGGCACGGACGGGGGGTGCGGCGTCATGTACACGGTCAGCAATAGCAGCAAGGACATATGAGAACATTTCTGGTGTTAGATTACGCGATTTGACCTTGTCTCGTGCCCGCATCGCGAGACGTTTCCCAATCCAGGTTGGGGGGAGCTCCTGATTTCGTCCACCGACTTTCAGATCCAAGTCGAACGTGATGCGGGTCATTTCGCTGTAAGGCGTCCTGGCAGGTAGACGAGGGGCAGCAAGCAAAAAGCTCGAGTCATCAATGAACGCACCACCCGCGAAACTACCCATCGTAGATCGTTGCTGTTGGGAAGGTAGAGTCGAAATTCTTCGATTTTGGACGGCTTGCGATTCTGTCCCGAGCGACAGTGCCAGCTGGTCATACTCTTCAGGATTCATATGTTGACGGCAGCGTGACTGAACAATGCGTCGTGCTAGAGGAGTTAGCGTCTCAGATATACTTCGAATCACGGTTTGACGAACATTCTCCTCTTTGGCATTGATCAAGGCAGTGGTGTTGCTACTATATAGATGCAGTTGAGTCAGAAGCTGACCGATGACGAAGCGCAGGGCTTGTAGCTTGGGAGCAACACCACAGACGTGTGCCTGGTCAGTGAAGGAGATATTTGCGATCTCTTGCTTAGACTCCACAACGTTTAAGACAAACATCTCGAGCGGGAAGGATTGAGGTGGGGCTTGAATGGCTAAGTTTTCTCTGATTTCATTAACCAACGACTCAAATCTGTCCCGAGTGTCTGGAGTGCTGCGTTTGCGCCCAGCACCACGTTTGCCCTGACCTTGACTGCCTAATCCACTGATGTCGTCGCTTGGATCACTGTGGTCCAACTCCGTAAACACCTCAACGTATCCCGGAAGGCTCTTTGTGCGACGGATGGCTTCCGCAAGCGCCAAAGCCGCTGCTTCACGACCAGGCATGCAAACGTATTCGATAGGGAGACCTGTTGATGGTAAGTACTGGGCTATCGCTCGCCGCACGAGTTCGTCATCGTCGTTAAGCTTCAGGGCAAGTGCAGCATGAGCAACCGCAAAGACAGGGTGCAGCTCAAACATGTGGAAACTTTGACTGGCAGGCACAATGGCGTTAGGTGCGTTCACAACAAACGACTCGGTATAGTTGAGTAAGGTACCCACGATATTGGACTTGCCCAAGAGGATACAAAGGAAGTACGTTGCGCGACGACGTACAATCTGGGTTCCGCTGAGGCAACGAACACAGAGGTGAAGGATAAGAGCAAAGTAGAGGCCATTAGGCGATGCCTTCCGACCAAAGCAAGAGAATCTTTGACTGCGACCGACGAGCGCGCGTTCTTCGGATTCCAGTAGAGCGCTGTCTTCCGATGAGACGTTGTCTGGGTTGTACTCCAAAGCCTTGCAAAGGGTTGACAGAGCACTGGCATAAATGGTGTCGAAGAGAGTGCGCCTCTTGATACCAGCCGCAAATGCCAAGATCTTATCAACACAACGGAATACCGCACTGCTGAACTCGAGTGGTACACGCTCGTATTCTTTAATCAGTTCGCCTGGTACCTCAATGTCTACTTCGTCGTCACCCCTGACCATACTGACGACACCACGGAACCAGTCTGCGACCAGTGTGGCGGTCCCACCCATGGTATTTTCAGTTGCCTTTGCATCTTCTGGCTGGGATGAGACTGCGGGCCCATCCTCACTTGCAGTGACCCTGGCATTCCCAGCCGTGGTACTGGCCGAAGGCTTGGTTGCTTCAGTTTCTGTCTTGACGATTGGTGTTGTGCGCTTTCTAGGAGGCATGTTGCGTCTATGATATTAATCCAGCAAATGAGCTCCAGGTAATGCGACTATCTGCAAAGGCGGGCACTCTTGCGTACCCCGCCAAATATTGCTCAGAAGTGATCGCGCTTGCACTGAGATTTGCGTTTTCTAACGGTCAAATTGTGGGCGGGTTTCAAAAACTCGGGCCAGGACGGATAGGTCGGAAGGATCGCAGCTCAGCTTGTAGTATCAAGGACGTGACGTGCCACACGTATTGTGTGAGTGATATAAACTCGAACGCATGTCTGCTCGCATGGCTACGTCCTCACCAGGCGACCCCCTCGTGAGCCGCTCAGTCACACCAATCAAGCGCAAGGCCGTATCGGAGATGCACAACAAGGTCGAAAGCTCAGGAAGATCCAAGTTGACTCGGATTGTGTATGAGACGGTGTTTGGAAACCGTTACTCTGATGCCATCTTTGCGAGCCTAATCGTGTTTGAGATTATTTTCGGACTGCTGATCATCAAGCGAGTCGCGTACACTGAGATCGACTGGATTGCCTATATGCAGGAAGTCAAGGGATTTCTGGACGGAGAAAGGAACTACCTCAACTTGAAGGGTGACACGGGTCCACTGGTGTATCCAGCCGGTTTTGTCTACATTTACTCCGCGCTGTACTATCTCACCAACGAGGGCACTGACATTCTGCGGGCACAGTATATTTTCTATGTGCTGTACATTGTCACACTCATCGTCACAGGGATCATCCTGCGCAAGTCCACAGTCGTCCCAAACTGGGCCATCGTGGCACTTGTACTCTCGAAGCGAATCCACTCCATCTTCATGCTTCGATGCTTTAACGACACCGTCGCAATGCTCCTTCTATACTTCGCCGTGCTGTGTTTTATCACAGATCGATGGAAACTGGGTTCTATCTTTTTCTCACTAGGTGTTTCCGTCAAGATGAACGTCTTACTGTTCGCACCTGGCCTGCTCGTCCTGTATCTGCAGCGCTGCGGCATCTTGGGAACGCTATCCAATCTCGCTTTATGCCTCGCTACTCAAGTGATACTCGCACTACCTTTCCTACTGACCTATCCTAAGGAGTACTTCGGAAAGGCGTTTGAGTTCGGACGGGTCTTCACCTTCAAGTGGACTGTGAACTTGAAATTCCTGCCTGAAGACGTTTTTGTGAGCAAAGAGTTAGCTACAGGTTTGCTTGCTGGCCATCTTGCCGTCTTGGTGATCTATTTCGCGAGGCGCGAAAGTGTGCATCCGAACGGGCTCATTGCTGCAATCCGTGATACAGTTTGCCGTCTTACTCCCAGGCCGAAGAACCTTTCGTGTGACTGGATTCTATCTGGTCTCTTTGTAAGCAATTTTATTGGTGTTGCTTTTGCCCGCTCGCTGCATTATCAGTTCTATGTGTGGTACTTCCATTCACTTCCTTTCCTGGTTTGCTTGACACCCCTTCCGTTCCTTGCAAAGTTGTGCTGCCTCAGCGCAATCGAGTACGCCTTTAATGTTTATCCAAGCACTCCTTTCAGTTCAATAGTGTTGGTAGCCACTCACATATTCCTCCTGCTGGGACTTCTGGTGGCTCCACGGCTTTCTGACCCCCAGCTTCATGGGCAAGGACATAAGAAGAAGTGAGCTCGACTGACTTATTTGCATCTGCAACTCATGTACATTAGCTTCCACAATTTTTAATCAATAGAAAAACAAACATCACAAGACTACGTGCTCATTCAATCAACAATGGGTGTATTGTGCAGTGTTCCAACCCTTCAGCCATGCTGAAGCGCTGCTAAGGGATGCTTGGGATCCAACCGAACCCGGCCTCTCAACAGGGGCAGCATTCGCAGCCACTCTGTGGAGCTCCCGAGACCATCCGTATGCAGTAGTTACTGACTCGTTTGTTCATTTGAGGTCGGGGTGTCAGGAGTTGATGCCCCGAACACTTGTTCATAAAGAGCTCGGGAAAAAGGGGTAGTCGCGAGCATGCTTGGGATCGCTGAGGCTGTGACTGATTCTGCCGATCCACTCAGTTGATCAAAGGAACCGCGACGTAACGTCGATTCGGGATGACCGGCTCCTTCAACACTTAGGGCGTCATGCTTTAACGCCCGATTTGCATGTGGATTAGAGAGTCTCATCCGATCACTCATTCCCGTGGGAAGACCGGCTCGTGATTCAGGACGGTGCTGGTGCTGAGAAATAGAACTCAAAATCCTCCGCTCGGATGGTCTTCTCACAGGCTGGGCCGGGTGAATGGTTTGAAGATCTCCCTCTTGCAACCATCCACCCATGGAAGCATCGGGGCTGATATTCGGCACAGAGTTGAGACGAATTCTTTCCGCCCACCTGTGACCTTCCGTCTCCGCTTCAGCGATTGAATGAGCTTGTCCCTCGGGCATTGTTGCTAGCTTCGGTGCCACAGATGGACGCGAACTATTTGACTCAGAAGGCTGACGACCTTCTTGATGATCTTGACCTCCAAGGAGCGCTTTACGTACCTCAGGTGAGGCATTTGTTTGGTCAAGCCACCTCGACCACTTCTTCACGGCGTGCGCTTTGAACTGGTCCAGGTTAACAATTTGCCTTTTCAAACGCACACGCCCATCACGAGTGGACCCAGATGTTGTTGAAGTTGCGATGCTTAGACGCCGCTGCCGTTCACTTCGTGGGTACGAATAGATGCTCGGTTTGGATTCAAACTCCGCCGCGACAGCAGTGTCAGCATCTGGACCAGGCTGTTCGGGAGCAGGCTGCCCTGTTGTGGACCCATCATTCTCGAGCGCAGAGAGGAAGTCGTTTAAGGCCTTTTCGTACTCTGGTGGGAGATGGTGCTCATCCACCCTCACAACATTGTCATCCTCTGATTGGGGCGCTTCGGTGTCGGCAAGTAGCTGCCCATCTGTTCGCTCTCCTGTGGAGCTCCTGGGTAGGGTAGCTGCCAGTACGATGTTATCGTCATGATTCGCGTCCGCTTCAGGGTTCTTACGCGGTGAAATATAAGGCGAGTTTCCCTGCTGCTTCGGCTGCTGCCCCACCTGCTGTGGTGGTTGTTGTGCTTCTCCACGAGACGCAGGATGCTGTACTTGTCCGAGTGTAGGTGAGACTTGGGTTGATTGCAAACGCTGAGTCTCTGGCGCTTCAGTACGAGATCCTCGACGTGGGTCAAGAGCCTGCAAACCTTTCGACAGTTCTTCGGCTGCCGAATGGACTGCGTTGCCTCTATGCCGAATTTCTTCCGGCGCATTCTCAACAACTACTGCCCGAGTCAAGTCGTCTCCAGAGCCACTTTCATCGAGTCCGAGAGATACACTGGGATTCGAGTCGGTTGCAGTGATTCTTAACTCTCCTGACTGCTGAGAGGGCGTGGCATCTGTGGTCTTCGGGCGCCTTCGGTTCAGGCGTAAAACATCAGTTGAGTGAGCATGGTTAGGTACCTGTGAGGAAAGGACCGCGTCCCCTTTGGCTACATGGTCCGGTGCTGAACTGTTTGTGTCAACTTGAGAACCAGGGTGGTTGTCTCCCATTTCACGCAGCTCATTGGCTTCTTGGAAAGCTAACTTCCACTGATGCAGCGCTCTGCGCATACACCAATGACGCTCTAACTCATGAACACTAGCCAGGATCTCTCGACGCCGTACAAGAAGGGGAGCTACGCGCTTCCACTTCCGCACACAGTGGAGGGCGCGGAGGCGTTCTAACATTGGTTGACGAGATCGGAGCAGGATACGAAACGCAATAACAGAGTCGTGATGAGCCTTCCATGCCCGCAACCGCCTCCTAGCTAGGAATTCATCAGCTCGACCAGCGAGCTGAACAGCTTGGCGCCACTCACGCCAGACTTTCTGAACAATTTGGACAGCCTGCCGTCCCTCGAATTGAGACCGCACCTCTTCTCCTTTGATTTCAAGTTCGCGTAACTTCTTACCGCGCTGTGCAATGTCCTTCCAGTGAACGAGGCATCGAAGAGCCAAATCCGCAACGTTACCATATGGCATTGCGAGGTGCGGGAAAACTGTCTGAAAGCCAGCTTTCATGCACTCCTCGAGTGATGGCTTGGGTTGTAGAGCACGAACATACATGTTAGACAGCGAGCTCAGTTCTGAATCAGCACTCTGGCGAGGAGTTTTGGTATGAACTTTAGAAGATGATGAAGAGGTGGGATGAGAATACCCTGGGGTGAGGGACCTGGCTGGAGTTGACTGGGCCACGGTGGAAGCACGCGCAACCAGCTTAGGGATGTCCTTCAACCTGCGAGCTAAGGCATCTCTATCATGCCACTTTCGGAAGTAGAATCTTTCTCCCTTGACCTTCTGCTCTCGCGAGAGTCGTCTCTGCCGAGCATGTGCAATAAGTGCCTTCATGCCCCTCCGGAGAGCGAAATGACGCTCAAATTTAATACTGCGTAACGAACAGAATGCATTTCTCCATCTCTGCCACGAGGCTTTTAGAGTGCGAAGGACTAAGACCTCAGCAACTGACTGCTTCTCGTACAGACGTTGCAGAAGACTGAAGGGCTGCTTCGACCGATTCCAGGACTCCCCTAGCTGATCCACTGGCGCAGAGTCGCCATCGATCAAGTTCAATCCCATGGGGCTTGCGGCGTCTCGATCATGTCCCCAAAGGGCATCCCATTGGGCTTCTGCAGATCCATCTAAGTGCGATAAGCCAGACGTTTGCTGACGAGCGAAGTTGAGTGCAAGCCCCGATAGCGCTTGCTTGCGCAGGGCTCGTGCATGGTTTTCTTTCAAAGCTGACACAAAGCGATGCAGAGCTGATTGCCGGTGGTATTCATGCGCTACTACTTCATAAGTCCGCCATACCTTCTGTCGCTCGGCATACGTTCTCCAACACATCACAGCTTTGCTCATTCGCATTGCTGTAATCGCCGCAATACGTACATGGGTTTTGAATGTAAGCTCTTTCCAAGCCATAAAAGCAGCGGCCAGACGTTCCTCCTCATGTTGTTGAATCCTTTGGGCGACCTGGCGTCGCCTTTGAGCCAAAATGAACCATTTCGAGAAAGCACCAGCTATGAGCCTGGAATGGATCGTACGCGAGAGCTGCATTCCCAACTCTCGTACATATACCCGCTTTTGATAGAGTTGACGCCAATGCCGAAGCGTTGTCAAGGCCAGGTAGCGACGCCGAATTTGTCTCATTCTAGACTCTCTGTACCAAAATAGCAAAGCAGCTCGAAGAGGTTCGAGTGTTCTTTGTGCATGGAACGCTGCTGTCCAGCGCTCCCAGTAATGCCTCAGATTTGATCGTACCCAAAACTGGTCAGCCACGGATTCAGCTAGGACTTGCACTTGCTCAAGGTGGGTCTTCTTCAATGATGTGAGAGCGTCAGCGTTTGGATTTGGGACCTGGCTGGCATGTCCCACCACTTGTACTGAGGGATGCTGCGCGGTGCGGAAGCGCGGATGGAGCGGCTGCGAATTCATGTGGATGGTCTGCTTTTCATCCGGTCTGTCATCCGGCATATTCTCAGGTAAGAGTAAGGAATGTCCTGAGGTGCCCAGACTCCGGATAGGAGGAACTCGACGGTTACGGGCCTGCCGCAATGGTTGCAAGGGCATGTGAAGCATCGTCGCAGCAACCTCCATTTTGGACTGGTGCGTTGCACGGAGGGCTGATCTCGACATCGAGAATAAGGATGATGTTCTCAAGCTCGATTGCGACAGGCTCTCGCCTGGATCTTCATCACATGCTTCGAAAATGGTAGACTGAACGGGTTGCCACTGGCCACCGAGATCACGAGTCAAAGTCTGAGCGGCTGGTCCTAGCACTTTGCTATCAACCATGCTACTAGCCTGTCCCAACACTTCTGGGGTTGGCTCGAGTCCGCCCGCACGGCGACTTTGGGCTTCAGACGTCGATTCGCCACTACATAGCTTACCGTTTACGCTAACCCCATGCAATATATTATCTTCTAGTTGTGGGTTAGAGTACGTGGCGTAGCCTACTGGAAACAGTCTGTGGCGGGGCTCAAGTACCTGCTTGGTCACGAGAGCTCGCTCGACTTCACGGCCACTCTGATTCAAGCGGCCAGCAGAGCGCGGCCGTTGGGGTGAGAAGATCTTACCAGTCACATACAAGTCTTCGTCGACAGTGTCGAGAGAGGAGTCACCCGAAGGGTGGGGTGCGGGGCGACCGCTTGGCTCGACGGTCTGAAGCCAACTCAGATGCTGGGACTGCGGCTGGATTGGGATCACTCCGTGCTGGGGTGGAACGGGATGGGGCAATCCCATTGCTGTTGATGTGTCTAAGGATAGGCCATGACTGGTCTGAATCAAGTGCTGGAAGTAACTCTTTATCTTTGGTCTCTGAGTTATGCCGAGGGTTTGTCTCTGAGCATCGACGTCCCTAGCTGAAAACAATTGGCCACTGGCGTCAGTCGGCCCGCGTTGTGATGCGGACGCCGAAACAGGGTTGTACCTTGGCCCAGTCCTCAGTCGTGGCGGGGAAGTGGTAACCAAGTCCTCCAACCGAAGAGGGAGCGCCTGATCGGACATGGAGTATCGGTGTTTATACGCCCTCTCCTGGTGGAGCGAGGGCGCTTCTCGTCCTGAATAGCAATAAATGCAAGTGGTACGAGGTTCAAAGTGAGAGATCAGTATGAGAGCGCGCCTCAATGACGTTCGCAGACAGAAACCCTCCGTTTAACATCGCTTAGGCTGCTGATTACACACTAGCATAGAGGATACTCAGAGGGGAATATAACAACCAGGGTTCGCAAGGATATACAATTATACTAACTTAATTTAATTCGATCCACATCCTCCCTATCGGCCATATTCAGATTACTCTACTTTGTGCAACTCTAACCGTTAAAAACGCCCCGAGCCATGTTTTCAGGGTTGTGTGCGCGACAGAGTGGGGCAGTGCGCTTGGCCGAGAAGAAACACCACTCTGGCCCTGCTGCATATCGGCTCCAGTGCTGTCTCATCAACTGACAGCGTGGATCCAGTGAAAGTGCAAAGAAGCCAGGAAATTCGAGTCAGTGTTAAGAATATGGCCTCGCGAGTTCTATGGTAAATTGATGAACGATCTCAATCTTTCAGCCGGTTGCCACTGACGACATCGCAAAACGAACGAGTGAACTTGATGGACCGAGATCCGTACTCAGATACGTAGGATATGGCTGAAAGTGAGCTGAAACCGGGCTGAAAGTAGGCTGGAAAACCCAGAATCTCATGAATTTTCGTCAGTGCAGCGCGATAGATGTAGGCTATATTGATACTTGGCTTACAGCGGCGCTTGGACACACTGATACGCCTATTCCGTGATCAGCCTTGGTTCAACTCGTCTACACACCCTAGAAATTGATCCAGGGGCTTATATCTCAGCTTTCAGAAAAACCGAAACCGAGCTCTTACTTGACGTGATATCGTCGGTTCCGGGGAGTGACGTTTAGGAGCTATAGGTGCATTGCATTATTCCACTTGTGTCGTGTTAGGGGAATTAAGCATGGTCTTGTGGTCTCTTGTCCCGACCGTGAAAATCACACCTATAGCCCATGCTAATCTCACTCGAAACGTATCTATTTGTTCCCGTCGGATTTGATGCCAACCGCATGAATGTGTGACATACCTGGGCTTATCTTCGATTCGAACATACTTGTATATGTGTATCTGTCTAGCAATCACGTGCCGAAGCACGGGGTCTGGCGAGAAAGATGTCACACGAGGAAGAAGAAGATCAACTCGGTGGTATCCGCGGTGTTGATGAGCTGGCATCCCGCGGTGTGGTGAAGGGCCTCGCCGGGTTTTCTATTGTCACGGAGCTCCACGAGACTCCTGCCGCTGAGAAGCTGCCTCCCACGCGTAAGGGTGGCATCAAAGCCACTCAGCTTAGCGAAGAGGAAATCAGCTCCCCGACCTACAAACCACCCATTCTACCTACCTATGACTGTGACAAATGCGGTGTAATTGCCGTAATGTACTGCGATTACTGTGGATTTAACCTCTGTGATGTCTGTGATAACAAAGCACATGAAGGTCTTTCTCAGGAGGAGTTGGGGCTACACTATCGTGACCCCATCGCCTCGCGCCTGGCCGCAATGGCGGCTGAACTTGCACCCCATCAGCGACCCCCACCGACGCCATCGCAAATCGCAGCCTCGCAAACGGGCTCTGTTGCACCCTCACAAACAGGTAGCGGAATCTCAGTTGGTGGCCTATATGACCTAATCGCGCCGCAGGAAGACAATGGGCCAACTCGAAGCGAGCAGGCTTACGAGGAGGCATGCAGGATGGCAGAGATTCGAGCACAGTTCCGAGATGTGTGCGACAATGAGCACGCGCATCCTGAGACAAAGGACCAGACACCAGTCTATGCGACAGTCTATTGCGACACATGCGGTTTGAATTACTGTTCGGACTGTGACAACGCAAAACATCCTGACGGTAGTGACCACGAGCGATACCCCTTGGAATATAAGCCGGACGCACCGTTACCACGATCTAAGCGTGATCCAAACGCAGCTGAGGATCCAGATGAGGCAGAGCGCCGTGCTGCTATCGAAACCATGGCAAATTATCAATTCTCTCCGGTACCTACCACTCCAAACGACTCAAGGAAATTCGGCAACTCCCTAACACTGGCCGATGCAGATGACGGTGCAAGCTCTCGGTTCAAAGCACGCGGTAAGATTCCGCTTGATCAGCTCGACAAACTGCCACTGGAAGTCAGGCTTTTGGTACTTAAGCAGCGTGCCGGCAAACTTAACTCCAAGCAGGCCGTACGTGCGATGGAGTACTATAAGCAAGTCGAGAACGAGCGTTTACAGGCGCTGAAGGAAGCTGAACGAAGTCGTGATGATTCAGACGCGCTATAACTTCTGTGCAGGCTTGCCGTTAATGCCGCCGTTTCCAAATATTCCTACTAGTATGTATAATTCACCTCAAAGACAACGAAGCCGAGCTAGCAGGTCTCCTTTCAGCTTCAAGTTGAGTATCCATTGCACATCCACGCATGCAATGTATCATTGATCTACATCTCATGGTGAGCTGTAGCACATCGTTTTAATGTATTTGTGGTGCTAGTGACGATCTAAAGACAGTCAACATGGAGGATATATCAATCTTCACCCGTTGGATCCTTGAGCAGGAGACTCTCTTCGACGGATTGCCTGCACCGCATCCTTCCATTCCCTTCCCTTCCATTCCATTCCATTTCTCATACAGTGTTTTCACTTTCGTTTGGTCTTTATTCGCGCGCCCAGGCCTTGGGGAAGTGGCGTGTTCTCACAGTTTCAGAAGCCCCACCCCCGACCAGCTCAACTTCGGAAAAGCGGCTCTCAGCTTGTTCAAACACCGAGCCTTGTACATTTTTCTAAGATTGATACGGCGCGATACGTGTGATGGGTCGACATGGTAGTACGCATGATGCATGTAGATGAGCGCTAATACCTTATAGCGCCAGTATGATCGTGAGGTTGCTGCCTCAACACCCGCCTGCTATGGGGTCGGAAAAACCATGTGGTGGACTTGAATCCTCATCTTGCCGTGACCCACGGTTCGAACACTGTATAGGCAGCCGTTAGGTGAATCATTGCGAAGGTAGAGCGGAAACAGAGCAGTCCTGTTAGTTTCATTGGCCACTTTTCTCAATACCGAGGCTGCATCGACCTATTGCAAGTCGCATAAGACACTCTCTCCAAGTAGCACCCAGTTTAGTTCACCGCAACTAGTATCTAGTTCGACCTCTAGGCAATGTCAGCAGGTTCAAGACGATGGAACAACTTCCTAGATCTCGCCCACAAGACCGCGGTCAATATCCTTTTTGTGGGCACGATGTACGGTGCGTATCTGGGATACCAAGGTTACAAGCAGAGCCGAGAGTTCCGAAAGGAGTGGAGCAAATATAACAAGTACTACGAGCTCGATCCCTACTACACATATAATCCCGACTTCATGCGCCACCAGGGATATGAAGAAGAACAAATCGCACTGACTCGACCGCAGTTCCATGCAGCTAAAGCACTTCGCGAAATTTACCAAATCCCTCTGCAGCCCCCTTACGAGCCTCTTCCGATCCACATCGCCACGAATGGCAACCCAATTAAAGAAGGACCCTATGCCAATGTCCCGACGACGAGTACTGCGATTGATACAACTCGAGTGAAGTAGGCGTCTGGCATTGGTAAGACGGCGACTCCCGCTCTGGAACTCGTGTCCAATCACCTCTCGGACGTCGACGTTGTCTAGGTTGCGATGATATACAAGCTACACCTGCAATAAAACTCACGTAGAAACTAATGTACTGGATGTATTGTCAAATCCATGTAACATGATGGATATGAATCCCCACACCCTCACTGGGCTTTGCCCTCTTTTGAGGTATCGGCATTCTGCGTTTGGTCACAGTTAGGCTCCGTGGAGTATTGCAGTGTACTACATGCACGTGGCGTTGATACAGCCATATCTACTCCTGATGACTCAGTCTCGACAACACCACCGTTCTGATGACCTTCCGAATCGGATTCCTCAAGTTCGGATTCCTCAAGTTCGGATTCCTCGGATGGCGTCTCGTTCATCAAACCAGTCGGCACGATGCCGCCCTGGCTACCAGGGTGACGAACAGTGATCGTGAGCATCGCCGCAGTAATGTTATCGGAACTACCTTGATTAAACTGAAGCGGGTTTTCAGTCATAACAATCGAAATCAATTCACTCAGCAAATAACAACGGACTCGAGACGCGCTTGAATCTTGAGCTCCTGGAGCAATCTTTGCGCTGTGGACGAATCTGGAGAGGTAAGCACTGAGTTCCCCGTACTTTGACGCGCTTGATTCAAGCTTAGATGTAGAGCCCAGACTTCCCTCAGCTTCGTCTCGCACAACGAGAGGTACCGCTAACGCTGATAATTCCTTCGCGAAACTCTCCGAAAGTGCCGATAGCATCGGGTCTGGGCAGAGAGACGAAGCGAGTGGAGCACGAGCAGGAGACACGTAGCTCCAATGACACAGGCATGGCCCCGGATGGTCGATGGAGAATCGCCAGTTCTCGGTTTCTGAGATACAAGAGTTGTCGATGTCAGCGATAGACTGGAGCTCCGTACTTTCGTCCCCATCATCTTTCTCTTTTCCACTAGCCACCGCTGGTTGAGTCTTGGTCCGTTTCAATCGGAGCTCACCCGGCTCGTGGTCTTCTTCAGCCTCGTTATCTGTGGCAGGCAAGGAACGGCCACGACGAATTCCAAGACCCAGGCTCTGCTCCACGCTCAAGGGATTCTCTTGGCATGTGGGCGCCTGAGTAATGGTTGCCGTGTGGCTAGAAATACACGGACCAGTGGTTGCATGAAGATGCTTCACAAAGACCTTTGTGCTGTTGAAGTGCGACGGCAAGGACTGCGTACACTTGGATAAGTTGTCCAGACCCTGACTGCATGCCCAATCATTCGTAAAGGCTGTCAATAGAGCTGATTCGTAGTCATCAATTTCGTTAGCACCGACGCTTGCTTGAGATGTGGGCAGCACACCAGAAAATGCTGCCTGGCTTTGCATTGCAAGGCGTTGCAATGCAGTCTGGGCTTCTGAAGCGTCCTCAGCGGGAACTGAGGAAGAAGCAACCTTATTGGACCCAGCAATGCTTGCACACCCTCTACCTTCCCATGGTAGTGCAGAGCAGACCTCGTCAACTCGACTCATCATCCATTGCGTCAACTGCAGGTTTAGGCTATCATGCTTGCCGAATGTAGCAGCCAAGTTTTCTGGCCAGTGAGCTAAGTCGTTCCGGATCCTCGCATGCGGTATCCGACGGTACTTGGGCTCAAGTTTGGAGCTAAGAGCTCCATCGGACTTACTTAGTGAGGTACTAATGCGGTTCAGTAGGCTAATCCTCGTAGACTGGATGTTTAGATCGAATGACTCCGAAGGATTCACGCGCTCCGAGCGGTAGTTAGGTCGGATTCGATTCGGCGAATAAATGCCAGTTAACCAATCGGCTCGTGCTAGCGTTGTGCACGCGGGACGAGCACTCAAGCAATGCGAAGCGAGGACTCTAAACGCATGCCATCGTCTAACAGGCGGAAAGATTGTATCAGGTTCTGGTGTCGTGATATTTGCAGGACCCACAACTTCGAGTCGGGGTCCTGATCGAATTTCAACCTCACTAACCAACCGGCTGAGAACTGTAAGGAAGAATCGTAGTTGGTGGCAGAATCGACGCTTATGAAGTGCGTCTAAAGCTTTCGTCACCTCGGGACATTCAGTTGCCGTAGCGGGTAAAGTTCCATTCCAAAGACCATCAGTGGCAAAAAGTACATGCAGGGCCTCATGAGTCGCTTGAACAGATTCCGTGACTGTGATTCGAAGGGAAGCAGAAAGGGTGATCGCAGTGGGCTTAGAGGGTTCAGCATGGCCAGTCGAATTCCCCTCGCAGATCTGAGAGTCATCCTCCTGTGGCAACCATGCAAGTAGATCGGAATCACTCTGATCGCTGGAATTCACCTTAGAGGGGACATCCATTTCTTGCCTTTTCATGACGGCAACGACTTCAGTATCAGAGTCTGAGGGAGAGCTTGGCTCTACTTCCGTATCAGCAACCGAGATGCTATCAGCCGATGGGCTTGGCTTCCGCGCAACACAAGGGCGAGGACTCACTTGAATCCTAAAGTCTGCAGCACCTCCTGGGGCGTGCGCGAGGGCATCATCGAGTTCTGATTTCATTTGGAGTATCCAATCTTCATATTCGCGAAGCGAAAGTTTCAGATCATACACCGGGTGGTTGAGAAAGTTTGTCTCAAGTCGTGAACTCCTGTCCCTACGATCTGCAAGAGCAAGCACAAGGTTCTTAAACCAGTTGGAAGCCTCACTAGTAGGGGCTGAGGACCCTTGCTCTAAGTCTTGCGCAGTAGTGGGGCACAGCAGGACCAGTTTCCACTCTCGAGTAACTTCAAGTGAGGCTAGATCACGATCGGGAGCAAACTGGTCAACCTGCCTGAAGTCAATCTCGCAGTAATCCGGGCTCGCAGTGACAGCCTGCTCATGCGGCTTCAGCCATATCGAGCGCTTATACGTGCGATCACCAAAGCCGCGCGACAGGTTCAGACTGCTGAGGCCCTGGTAAACCCGACCCCCGCGGAAGCTGGTACCAGAGCGACGAATGCGCTCGGCTTCTAGAGTATCTGTCGGGTTGTGATCGCGCGTGATGTGCATAGGAGTAAGTTGACGTCGGAGTGAGATGACACCACGGGAGTCCCCAATATGTGCAATCGCAAGTCGATAGCTTCGTGTGTCGACGATGCAAACTGTTGCTGTACTTCCGCAAAGCTCATAGGATGGCTGCAGGAGGGAGACATCGAATGATAGAAAGGCCTCTCTAACCCGATCTGCGTTGAGGACACTGGCATCTTTCGGTGCGTTGGGAAAATGGAACGGTTTGAACAGCTCGTTTAGCAAGTGATCGTTGAATAGCTCGCTACAACGTTTCGCGACAAGGGCGCCTCCATGGCCATCGAATATGCTGAATACGTAGACAAAGTCATCTGAGTCCGGATATCTACGCAGTGAAGTTGAGCAGCAGTCCTCCTGGTATCTGCGCCAACCCTGGACGGAGACCGCTCCAAAGTCGATTGAGATGCGTCCATCAGGTGTAACGAACGTGCCGAGCTGACATTGCCGGTCTGTCACAGGAGACGGAAGCATGGGAAATGTTGGAAGTGACTCGCCAAATAGGCTGTATGCAGCCGTGCAAGCGCAGTACTGTGCGATACAAGCGCAAGCTAGTTCAGATGGCACTTATTCGTCGTAGTGGTTAGGGCGGCAGGCATAGATCGAGTCGACAGCTGACAATGCACCTTAAGGAAATTGACAAGAGAGCGAGGCGTGCAGACACAAGGACCGAGTCCCAGGTTGAACAGCCCAGGCGAATACTCCTACTAGGTAGGTATCTGTACGTGGGGCACAGTCAACCCGTTCACGCTGCTCGAGCCCTACAGTAGTGGCTGGGGATTTCGGCGGGAAAATCGTGACCAAGTGCGCCCCGTACTGATTTCACTGGTTCCTGAGTTATAGAGCAGAAACACAGGCAATGCAGTAAGCAGGAACGATACGTCCACGGCGAATAACCAGATTATATCTCGCCTGAGACCACTCAGGAGCGAGATATCGTACCGACTGAAATGTGAGTTACTCACCAAGCTCCTAGTTCATCATTTTGCGCCAAAATCAGGTGGATGAGGTCTTCTACCTCATACGGACAATAGTCGAAGCCACAGACGGTCTGGGCTTGGGAGCGCGCGAAGCGAGTAGGACACGCTTTCCAGGCCTTCCCAGCTCTCTCCCTGTCGCTCCCTGCGTTTGAAGGTCGGGTCGAATCCCCGAACTGGATGGTGATTCGTCCCAGTCCACGACAAGCAGAGACCGAATTCGGATTGGGAGAACCCAAGTGTAACGGCAGGGTAAGTGGCAAGGTTAGAGCGGATCGTCAAGAGAAGGCGAGGCTGTGTCGGTGCTCGAAACATCATTAGTCTGACGCTGCTAGTCGTACTTTGTTACCAGACAGCTCAGCCTAACGTCTCTGCAGGGCAATTCGGTCATCGGATGTCTCGAATTGATACCAATCGACTTCAACACGACAAGGAATATCAATCAGAGCTGAGAGAACAACTTGAAGCGGGGTGTGCGCATCCTGGCACGAGATCTTTATGAGCGACCATACCCCGCCTGACCCAGACCATTGTGCGTATGCTACCACAGGGGCTCAGATTGCGTTCTACTCAACTCGGGCCAAAGGACGTCACTCGGCTCATGCGAGCAAAGTGAAGGGACTCGACATGGCCCATCGCCTTGCACTAGGTACAGCCACACAGAGCATACGAGTTACGAGACCCACTCTCTTGGAGCGAGCCCAGAGCGCCCTTACTCACATCCGGATGCAGAACCGCACACGAGACTTGGTAAACAAGTACAGCAAAACAGACAATTCAGAGACAGCTAAGATAGATGCACATGCGAATTCAGCTCATCCGGTATCTCGAGACCAAACGCAAAGCAAGGGATGGGGGCGCAGATACAGCAGACACACACCCGTCGTCGTAGATCCCGATTTGACCTTCCCACTACTTCGCTGCCCTCGCTCAGATTCTACCGCTGGTGAGGGTCCACAGTTCGACGCTTGCTGGAATGCACTTGAGGAGGAGACTAGCGTACTGGGCAGTGAGAGCGTGTTTCTTTTGTCGTCCACATCTCCAACATCGAAACAAAGCACCGGATCTTTCACACGAGGATCTAGGTTCGGCTATCGGTACAAGCTTAGACCTCCAGACTCGACTCCGTTGACGTGCGAATTGGCAGCGAACATTGTTGTCAGCAAGAATTTAGTGCATGGAACCCCGCTGAGTTTGAGAAATCAGCCTGCCTTTGGCTGCAACGAGGTGCTTCCAAGCAAGGGCCAAAGGACAGTCAGAAGATCCTTGGACAAGACATCGTCCCGTCCCTATCACACAGAACCCTTGCTTGAAAGGCTTGAACGTAAATATGCCGCATGGTACACAACAGAGAGACCATCATCTTTCATGAGTCTCATTGTGGAGCGCGAGCCGATGCTCGACAACTCTCGGAAATGGCACTCTAATGTATAGCTTACCCATTTTGTCAATACACTCGACAACCATCACTTCATTGCAAGACTCGTACTTCGGTCAGAACAGCTTGTGCGAACCGGTATTGTACACTTGTAACACGCTCAGTTTATTGCATTACAGCGTACTCAGTGTGCGTTAGTCATTGTCTTTCTCGGTGTAAACTCCTGCTCCCTGTTTCTTGGGTTGAGCGAGCAGATATGAAACACGTTACACGCAACGCAGAGCGTGTCTTGTCCCATACATTCGACTGAAGAGCATTAATCTAACTTAGAAATTTAGATCTGCTCCTCGATCTCCTGGATGAGAGCGGGGTTGACAGCATTGCCAGAGGCAACCTTCTTGAGGCCGTCAATGGACTTGTTGAGAAGCTGCTTAGCAGCCTCGAGCTTCTTAAGCTTGGCCTTGAGGGTGTGGATCTTAGCCGCAACATCATTGGCAATCTTGGTCTGAGCACCAGCCTTCTTGCCAGCGAGCTTCTTAGCCTGCTTAGCAGCAGCCTTGTGGAGCTTCTTCTTGAGCTTCTCGAGGCGGGCCTTCTTCTTGGGAAGCTCAGACTGGATCTTCTGAGCCTTGTCGATGAGCTCCTTGAGCGTCTTGATCTCAGCCTTAACAGCCTTCATGTCGCGGAGAGCAGGGGAACCACTCTCAGCCTGCTTGATAGCCTGCTTCTGCTGAAGCTTCTGCTGCTTCTTCTGGGCCTTCTTCTTGGCAGCCTTCTTAGCGGCAGCTGCAGCACGGTCGAGGACCTCAAGAATGTCGACCTGATCAGCTGCGACAGGCTTGGGCTCAGCTGCAGAAGGAGGCTCCATGGTAAGAACCTCAGTGATGCGGTTGAGCTCCTGAGCAGCATCAGAGCCAGGCTCTTGAGCGAAGGGGTCGACAATGATGGGCACCTTGAGGGGCTTGCCGTTCAAGATGTTGTTGTCGGGACCCGCAGCAACAACTGTGGAGGTAGAGCCAATCTCAGCAAGCTGAGGGAAATGAGGCACTATACGTGGGGATGTGGGGTAGAGTCAGATAATGCACCAGGTTAGCTCGTGTCCGATCTAGATTTTTCTTTTCATAGTCGCTTCTTCCACTCTTACCTGTCAGGAGGGACAGAGACAAGAGGATTAATGCGTAGATCAGGGCATACTCTCATGCCTGCGCCATTTTACTCCACTTTTGCGCGTGGCAGGTGTCGGAAAGTGATCAAATGAGTCCGATCGAAGGTTGAACTTACAATCATGGAGGTCAACCATGGCCGCAGCAATGGCCACGGAGGTGGCAAGGAGGACGATCGCCAGAACCTTCATCCTGCTGTAAGCGTGGGAGGGGATATCATATAGGTTTTAAGTGAGATACGCGTCCAGCACGTGCGTAAACCAAGAGGAAATGAGGAAAAGATGGGACAAGGGCTGGTTTGGATTCAAGCCTGTCAATTTTGCATCAGTTTTGGTCAGCGTATTGCACGCTGCATCTTCAAATGCCTATAGCCCCCTGAACCGCACTACCAACACTAGTGAATGGTAATATACACATCGAGAGTGCACTCCTACCTCGCGAGTTATTCATGCCAATTCATCTCCAACTTTCATTTTGCAATGGGTCCCCCTCCTCCTTCTTTCCAGCCCTCTTCCAAAGGTTCCAAACGGGTTCCAAAAATTTGGAACCTGGTTCCAGATTTTGGAACTTTTCTTCCGTGAGATTCAGGACAAAAGGTAGGAGTCGGCCGAACGGGACCCAACTCGCAACATGTTGCATGTTTCTTTCCCCACTGGGGCTTCTCCACTTCCAGTAAAATTTTCAGTCAAGCGTACGCCATTGTAAAGGGACACGGGAGTGAGAAGGAAGTGGAAGCGGGCGAAAACGTTCACTGCGGTTATGATACATCGCTACATACTGTCCTAATAAAAAATGCCTAAAGCTCTACACGCCAGTCGTTCGAAAACTTCAAATACTGAGGCCTTTGTCAATGCAAGAGTGCTACGGGCCCGTGGCTAGTGTTAGCAATAAACTGCGGATATATGCATTCCCGCCTCAACATTACCGAAACATACCTGTGTGGTCGCCTTGATGCAGAACTCAGCAGCAAATCGAGTCAGAATCTTGGTGTTCGAAATTCAGCCACTTGTTGAATTCCAGGTCTCTGTGAATACTCGCTCGCGCTAGTTGCACAGGCGTAAAAATCCACTATAAGGCGACGTCAGTGCGGGGTCTACCCATAGAGCCTAGGTGTCCCCTGATCCGTTCGCGAGAGCCCCAACCTTTGCACCCCACATGGCGACAGATTTATGCAAGCAGTTGAGGAAAGTGCTCTCAGCTAAGGCGCAGGAGCAGAAGGCGCTGCAGGAGGCCAACACCGCAATCCAGAGCTACACCGAGCAGTATGATCCACGGACGCAGCGCATGCCAAACTATGCTACGGCACTTATTACAGCACAAAAGGCCAAACAGGTAGGTTTCTACTCAGTTCTCGCATCGTGGGGGAGAGTTGTGAGCTTTCAGAACTCGTGCACATCCGGTACCTTAATGTCTCACGATGAATTTCCACCCCTATTTCCATGATCTAGGCCTTTATTGCATCAACTGAATCGATCACTGCGATTGACGACGCGATAGTTAAGCTGAGAGGACTGGTCGAGCGAAGGCTGCAGAAGTACCCGTCCAGCTACGTTGACCCAGCATTCGCTGAACTGTTCCATCTTAGTGCAGATGGTGGAGAGAACGGCACGAACGAAGAGTCACGAGGTGCAGAGAAACATGCACTAGTCGCGGCACCCTACAGCGTGCCTTCGGGAAGTGTCGCTCCCACTGGCTTGGTCTCACCCAACTCATCATATGTTCTCCAAGTTTTATCGAGGCCAACGCCCCGTATCGGTCACACACTTTTGACAGACGCAGTACGGAATGGGAATGTATGGACTGTGGATCCGAACGAAACACTACCCCCAGGAACACTTGTAGCAGCCTTAACAGATCCCTCTGCAAACTTATGGATTCTGGCTACAATCGAAGGCGTTCGACCGCGCGTGCCTAATCGGCCGCTCGTATATGAAGTAGTTGATGACGAGGAGCCCCCCGCTGTGGATAATTCATCGAATCACCCAGCCGCGTATGCTATGCCAATGTCACACGGGCGAAGGAAGAAGTATGCACTCATGGCTTCCCGAGTGATCCCCTTACCCTCCCTGGCTGAGTACGGGATTACCGAGCGCATGGAATTTAACACAGGTCGAGTTGTTCTCGCACTTTTCCCGGAGGATGGTGTTACGACCTTCTACCGGGCGATTGTTGTGAAGAGTGCAAGGAAACGAAGAAGCAACTACTATCAACTCATGTTCGATGATGATGGTAAGGTGCGACGGGATGTTGATGCGCGATTTGTGATCCCGCTTCCAAAGACCGAAGAAGATCCTAACGAGATGTAGCGAGGTCACTCCTCCCTCGAATCCAATGTAAATTAGTTTCTATTTCCACTTTCATTGCTTTGTAGAGTCATACATTCGTGTCATACTATTCAAATGAGCAGGATTGCTTTGGTACAGACTAAGTGTATGCATGAAACAGATACATCGTTCTCAACCGTCTTCCATTCCTTGGCTATGGGAGGTAGTGATATACATGCGGTCGCTCGCGGTCTCGCTCAAGGAAGTCACGCGCAATGAGACCCTCGATTTCTGTCTTGACATCGCTTGACTCGACTGGGAACAAAGGCTGCAAGATTGTTTGAACTTCAGATACGAGCGCTTGGTGCGCCAAAACCTTCCGTTTCTTCATGACGCGCACAATGGCTGCCTCGATAGCAGGTTTTCGGTCCGAAACGACCTTTGCAGCAGCCATCCTGTCTGCTGTAGAAGACTGGGATTTGGCTACAGGCAAGGGGAGGCGGATGCGGCGACTCTGTGTTGTGAAGTTGATGTTGGGCTTAATGAGATGGCTTGGCGAGTAGGAATCCGCAGGCTCTTTGATAAGAAGAGGATACTGGCCTGAGACGAGCGAACGCAGAAGTAACTTAATCGTATCGGGGGCGACTCCGAGTCTATCAGTAATCTCCTGGATGCTAATACCAGTGTTAAAGTGTTCATTAACCAGAAGCAGAATAGCTGCCTGGAAAGTCGTCATAACAGCCTCAAACGGGGCACCTTCACCCAGTTTAATTCGCATGATTACGGAGCTGAGCGAGTGAATCCATCGCAGGCGACGATTCGAGGTGATAGAGTGGTAAAATTGCTCGAATTTGGAGTGGCACAGCTCAAGCTCCGACGGGAGATTCAGCGGATCGTGTGTGATAGCAGGCCATGAGCCCAGCGTCAGCGTTGAAACGCTGAATTCGATTCCGCCAAGCGACATGGCCTCCCTGTTCAGCCAACTCTCGAAGGCAGCCTGTTGCAACGCGGAAGTACGCATATCATTGACCATGGTTTCCAGCCGGTTTGTATACTGGGCGCCACATCTCAGCTTCAGCTTGGTGATCATGAGGCGCTCTGCCTCGATGGACTCGGACCTCTGGTTGAGCAGACGCTTTGACAAGTACTTGGCGGCTGCCTCGAGGAACAAATCCTTGTCAGCAAGGTAGACAAAGACACGGGCGATAGATTCGAGTTTCGCGTCCATGGCTGCCTCGCTGAGGCGAGCGGCCGCGCTGGGAGGCACTTGTGCCGGCTTCTTGAGGACTGTGTCTAGGTACGCCGCGAGAAGTTCAACATGGTTGATAGGGACACCGTTCGGTGTGGTCTTGACTGTAACAAGGTTCTCGAACGCTTGTTTGAATGCCTTGGAGAAAATAACATGTGATTGGAAGCTCGTCGACAATGTCTGGTACTGGGCCTCATGGAAGTCTAGCAGTGCCGCGATGTAGTTATCGCCCTGCGATTGAACGGCGGCAGAGGCTGACGACGCGGCCGGAGCAGCCGCTGCGGCTGGCTCTTCTCCTTTGATATATTCTGTCTGAAGGGCGCTGCCTGTCTTGATGAGATGCTCTTTGAACTCGTTTGCAATTAGAGGAAGTGCATCAGGCAAGAATGCGAATAGCCGGAACAGCTGAGCCAGCTCGCCCGCGGCGCGCTCGCGGGGTGCCGCGAAGATATCCTTGAGACCGCCAACCTGTTGAGAGAAGAGGCCGCGGTAACATTTGGCGAGAAGTGCATCGTACAGGGCCTTGACGAGGAAGGGCTCAGTACAACGGTGCAGAAGCTGGTTCTGGAGCACAGATTCAAGCTCGAAAATGACCTCTGCACGAGCGACATAATTGCTGCAAGAAATCGCAGACGCGGAAGATTCTAGGTTTAAAGGCGTTGTGCTCGTCTCTGCACTGACAAGATCATCCTTCCCAGCCAACCAAGCTGCACTCTTTAGTGTGTAGAAATTAGTTGTCTCACGGAGGAAGGCTGACTCGAAGGATCGTCGGTAAACTGTGGATTTGATCGGCTCCAGCTCCAGATACAGTTGAATGCTCGCTTTCAACCATGGATGTGCCTGTAGATCGAGTTCCTTGGCAAGGGAAGACGTGGACGAAGAGGTAGAAGGAGCGGAAGTGGACGATGAATGCGCTTCAGGAACAAATGGAGAGGTGGATGTCGCTGATGATGTAGTGGAAGTTGTAGCGGACGCTAATCTAGCATCAGCCCTGGCCACAGCTATGACAGAATATCTGGCACGAATATCTCGGATCGCCTCAAGAATGGTGGCAGTGGCCTGGGCCTGGACCGCATTGAAGATTACGGACTCAAATCGAAGTGTGCAAATGGAGGACAACGTAGGACGGCCAGCCTTGCCTGTATAGTAGCGATCGAGGTACATGAAGAATTTGCATAACCAGCTTGAAACGATTTTGTGCTGTTCCCATTTTCGCACGAGTTGAATGACTAAACCTGGGCCAGGCTTCTCAGCAAGAATTGTGGGAAGCACTGTATCAGTCAATCTCTGCTCGATCGTCTGGATAAATCGTTCATAAAGTTGCGCATTGTAGGCATGGGGGGGTTTCTGGACACACATGCGGTAGACAATCGTGTAGAGCGTCGAGGACTCCTGCACTGTGAAGGACACCTTCTCGTCCTGGTCGACCATCGCGAAGACCCGGTCGATGCCTTGAGTCTTGAGGATTTGCCAGCCATCCTCAAGGTTTAAAACGGGCTGCATTGCGATCGCAGATAGGTCTAAGACGGAACCTGGGGCGCCTGCCACTCCGGAACCGCTCGCCAGCGGGAGTGCTGCAGTCGACGAAGCCATGAGCTCAGACTTGGACATGAATCCTGTCGCGTTTGCTAACGGAACGTATCTGCAGTCACAGGATAACTCGCGCAACTACAGTGACGACGATAGTCCTGTCAGGTGCGCTCCTATTAGGCCTAGATGTGGGCGTTTCGTGTCAGATGGCTTGTTGAGGGAAAGGCTCGAGTCCAAATCTTCGAGGAGTTCGTTCTACAACGGGTTTTCCACAGGAAGCTTAGTGGATACCAGAAAGATACCAGGTGGCATCAGTGCAGGGATAGGTTACTCATTATTAAATCGCATAATACAGTCACTATGCTGCCTACGCCCCTCGTTCTCCCTATGCCATACTAAGGTTCATCGCGTCCAATTTCTCTTCTTCTGCAGCTTGTTGAGCCTCGATCCAGCGCATCGGGAGCCTGAGCATCCGTGGCATCCCAGATTCAGCTGGGCCAGTGCATAAGGCCACGATAGAGCGCCTTACTCGGGTCGCCGGCTGCAGGGTCCCTCTCGAACGAGCGCCGAATGTCAGTTTAACCGTGTTTGGCGCCTCGTTTGGGCTACAATGTAGGCGTACTGCGTTTACGGGTTGGACTCATGACGTCGGTTTAGAAATTATACCATCTCCTTTATGATGTGCATGGAAGCTATAGACACAACTCATTAACGCTGGACAATACGCCACTCGTTGGAAATACCCCACCTTCACTCGTTACTCTAGGCAATTCAAACCGCAGCACGCAGCTTCTACGCACAGGACCGCCACTGCTGTGTGAATTTAAGGTCATCTATTTAGCTCCGACAGGTGTACCGTGTGGGCCGCGTCTATTGCCGCAGCTCCTCTGCCTTCGCTGAGAACCGGGCAATTTTCTCAACCCGCAGACTCCACAATTCGCTGGAGCGGGGCGACATCGGCAAGAAACGATGTTGGGGACTCCGAAGATTTCACCCGATCACACGGAGGACCCCGAAGAAAAGTCACAGCCGCTGAGTCTCCCCCCGATTACCTACCGCAAGAAACCAGAGCAGCAACCGGAAGAAGGTATTTCCATCCCAGGTGCACAGGGAATCGATTCCAGAAGTGGTTTAGATGCAAGTCGATTAGCTGGCCAGCAGGCACAGGCTACGGACCATGCCACGTCCAGAGAGTTGGGCAAGGGGCTGACCCCACTGCCACAGCCCACTGTGAACAGGGGCGGACAAGCAAAGGTGCCAAGAAATCCGACTCCACTAATGTATGGAATCGATTTTGGATTTGTTTCAGACAGGCCGAGAGGAGATGGAACAGCAAGATCATCAAGTTCAGATGCTCTTGCTGGTTGCAGGCCAGACCCCACTCGCTCAGGCCGCACGCAACCCACGCCTCATCTCGAGCAACCTGTACCTTCCCTGACGTTGCCAATGTCTGGTGCCTTCCCTCCACTTTCAGGATCGCAATCAGCGCGTCTCCCATCGAGCGCACGCAGTGAAACCCAGCATGAACCAGCTCTCGAGAGTTTATCACGAGGGGCGAGTGTCACACCTGCAGAGTTAACTGCACGAATGCAACACAACTTGAAGATCCGAGGGCCCTACCGCCATGCTCCACCTTCAGTTATGAGAGTCGCAGAGCGCAAGTCAGAGCGATTAGCCATGGAAGAGCTAGAAGCCCATCGTAGGAAGATGCGCTTGCAACAGCACATGGAACTAGAAGAGAACCGCAAGAAACTGCTGGGTGCCGATAGTGACGAGTTGGGCATGCTACCAACGCAGCCATCAGCCGACTCCCAGAGGCAGGAGAGGCATACGATGCACACTCTAGTTGAGAAAATCGCAATGATGCAGCGGCAGTACACGGCCTTCGTGAATGCTGCTCGTTATGCTCAACAACTTCAAGAGCAAGGTGTAGACCCGAGCTCGGTAGGAGTGGATGAGAGCGCAGCCTCTCCGACCCAGGAAGAGAGGCCGCTTTTGCGATTACCATCGCTTCGCTTGATTGCATCGGCATTTCAAAAACAGCAGCAACAGGCAAACTCTCAGACGAACCACTTAAAACAAAAATCAGACCCCCGCAATGCATGGGCAGGCTCGAAGCGATCTCAAACAGGCGGCCAATACGAGATTGTGAAGAACATCTCTGGTCGATTTACTGATCACCTTGTAAGCGCTCCCGACGCGACTAGACCTGCATCGAAGCCGGATGTCGGAGTACGTCACGGCCCGAATGCTCCAACACGTATTTCAATCGAAACTGTAAGACGTCTATTACTGGGCGACTTGCGACAGCAGTTCCAAGAGAAAGAGGCTCACATGACGCAGAAAGCGGAGCAGGCCAGTTGTGGAACTCTTATCTCAGTCTATGTTGCAGCCTGTAAGAGATTCCATACGTCACCGTCTCCGTTTATCCTCCAGCAGTTGGCTTTTGCTCGTGGTGAGCAGAGCAATTCCGGAGATCGCTTGAGCTTCAACACCGCACGACGCCTGCAACCTGATCATACTCGCCCGGCTGAGCTGGCCTCCTCTACCATCTGGGATTTAGGAGGATTTTACCTTGGCTCACGAGGAGTATGGGCCCTGTTGGAGCTTTTGACGTATCTGCCAAAATTAGAATACTTGAATCTCAGTGGAGTGGGCCTGCGGAATGACTCTACTCTAGCACTGTGCTACATCGTCCGGACCCGTCTTCCGAGGCTCCGCGTGCTCGATATTTCTTGGCATCCACACATAAGTGGTGCAAGCTCCGAGGCCTTAGTTACACTGCGTGCAGTACACAAGAGTCTCCGTAGTGTTCGGGCTCATCACACGAGACTCGATGCGTCTATTCAGAGGCTTCTGCTTGCATCGCATGAGATTTTTGAGCAACGGATACCCATCATTACGTTGCCACCGCAGTCCCGCGCGGGCACCGGATTGATTGGTCCCAAAGCACGGGAACCTGGTATGAGTGACTCGGACGAGGTCCTAGATGCCGAGGACGATGAAGACCTTCTTTTCGATATTCTAGAACTCGTGCAAGCAGAAATCCCCGAGGGTGTAAAGAGAAGCGCGGCGGCTTCAAGTCAAAGCGCGTTAAAGCATAGACAAATTCTGGAGCGACGTAGACAGGTGCAGCTTGCTAAGCTGCAAGGCGACGCACCTAAGGGTGGGCAGGCACAAGGCCACATGGCGAATGAAGCAGCTGATTCTCCAGCGGAGCAAGCCATGTCACGATCGCGCACAGAGCGTTTCATTCGACCATGGACTTGGTCATCCAGGGGACTTGCACTCGCGCTGGGATATCACCCAGAGAGAGATCCGTACAGTTTAGTCAATCTCCTGAATGCGGTTAGGGTGGTTCCCACCTTTGATCAGGATTCACATATTGATCGTCCGAAGCCCTTGCCTTATCCTAGTGTGGGATTTGCTTGCTCGAAACGTTCCTTGCACCAAAGAATTCTTTGTCCGCGCTATTACTGGGCAAAGCCCTTTAAAATCCCAGATGTTCTGGGTGAACGATCTGCAAACACTAGATCAGATGACCCAATAACGACGGAGAGAAGTGCAACAGACTCGCAGGAACGCGTTTCCACCGTAGTCGAGGACCATTACGTGGCCGACCTGCAGCTTGATCCGCATCGCATCTACGCCAAACTACTAGATCTGGACCGTATCTATCCGTTTGCTTTCGCTCTGTCAAATGAGACTTTGTCATCAGAATGGGAAAACAGGCAATCGTCCGGACAGCGGGAGTGCAAGGCCTGCTTGGCGCGCAGTGCTGCGATGCGAGAGGACAATGCTTGCACCGTCGCGACAGGCATTGTACCATCCTCAACGACCGATATAACTTCTGAGCTTATTCACTTAGATCGATTAGTTCCAGGGTCTCCTAGCAGCCCCCCTTCGCAACCCGGTCGCTCGGTCGACTCAAAATCCAGCAAGTCACCACGAACTTCCACGTTTACTTCAGGCAAAGGTAGTTGTGTTGAAGAACTTCTTGATCATGAAGCCGTAAAGGAATCGCTTGCAGATCGCAAGGCCCTCTTGGATACTGCTGCGCGACTAGAGCTTGCAATGGTAGACATTTCAACAGCATTCAAGTCGCTGGTTACTGTAGGAGAGCTACAAGGCCATTGTGCTGGGGCGGATGAACATGAGCTTGCAGCAGTGCTTCAAGACGGATCTGATAACGACGGACTTCCCCAGGCCGAGCCTCCAGTACCTAATGTGAATGTACCCGAGCCTTCGATAGGCGATGGGCTTCCTCTCGAGAGCGAGAATGACGTGACAGAAGTTGAAAACCAGCCGAACTGTTTGGAGTGTGCATTGCGAGAGCGTCGCGCTATGGCACTATACCATCGCGAGGCATTCGAGCGTGCAGTTCTCTCGTTGTTCCGCCTGTGCGGAGGATTTGCCCTATTAGGCCTAAGCGCCCTGCCTGTGGCAGGAGCCGTGCCCGCAAAGGACATGACAGAAGCGTACGGTCAGGTGGCTAAATCTGCTATTTCTGCAACCGCAACTGGCTCATCGCTTGGAGCAGAAGATGCCCTCTCCAGCACGGCCACGATGACTTGTATCATCGGCCGAGATGGAAAGGTAGCTCAAATTGAGTCCGGGTCAGAAGAGTTGGCTGGTGAGAACGGCAAAATAGTTGCGAACAACTTTTGGGAGCTACAAGAAGACGGGGTGGGCGCCTTCGTTGATCTACCTGCGCCGTTGAGACCAAAGTTCCATGACCAAAATAGTGGACGAGTTGGTGAAGAAGAAGACATGTTTGTTCGCCATCTTTTGGATCAGTCGGGTCTTAGGGAGGTCAACACTGAAGCGACACGAGAGTGGCTGAACTTAAACTCGTTGTATCCGCCAGTCTCACCTAAGACTCTGATTACGACTGATCAGAGTATTCTCGCCGAGTTATCCTGTGGTTCAATACTGACTCCATGCGGATACCATTCTGGCGCCGCTGGCAATCTTCTGGAGGAAATCGAGTGTGAACTCGACGCTGAGATCGATGGAATGACCGAACATAACTGGCAGGAATACGATTTCCTGGATAGAGATTCTCTGCTTGGCAATCCATCAACTGCGTTCGGGGGGCACGACCAGTGCGATATCGACTCTCGCCAACTAGGATCAGCACAGGGTGAGCCACCGCACGGTGGATCGGCACTAAAACGGCTTACTGAGAGGATTGCAAAGCGTACCAAGCACGCAGCCGAGACATTCCTGGCGCTACCTCCATCCCCGCTCACCGATGCTCCGTTGGCATTCAGACTTGTAAGATCTGAGGGAATAGCAGGCGGTGACGTGGCAAACCTTGATATCAATTCAGCAGGGCTTCGCATTCTCACAGGCATCCCTAATCCTCTCGAACTGCCACCCGATCGCATCAGTGGTATTTGGTCCCATGCTGGGCTGGTGCGGCTTTTCGTTCAGCGCCTCATCCAATGTGGACGGCCCCGTCTTGCACAGCGCCTAGTCATGACTGTAACGGGGGCATTGCCCACAGCCCTACATCTCGCCGCACTCGCGCGTGCCCGTGCACGGTATCGCTCGGCATTGATTTTGTTCCATCAGGAACAAGTACTACCTCGACTGGCGGCAGGTGAAAAAGCCCTTGGAACTCTCAAGACCTATGCTCGATCTGGTGAAGCCACCGTACTCGGTGCAAACGTAGATGCGAACCTAAAGGACTCCAGAGCTACTCCTGCACCCCCCTCTCCCCATATTGGCCCAGGCGAACAGAGCACCCACTCAAGCAATGTTGCCTCCACCTCACCGTTCGATGGATCAACACCACGGGGTAGCATTTCTGTGTCTATTTCAAGTACGGAGAGCGCCGACCCCGCCATTAATACTCCTCCTGGCAGTGCTAATGCAGACTCAAGTCTGGGATCGACCCATTCATACGACCGTGCAGGATCGGCCACAGGCTCAGCCAAGAGCGGAAGCAACCTGAAGTTTGCTGACCTGGCGATTGCTAACGCAGCCTCAAATGCGGCTGCCCAACTTACCTTACCATCTCCACCCGAACCACCGCAGAACCCATCTGCTCTGCCTGCGAACTTGAGTGAAACTCTCAGAGTTGCTACCACAGTCTGCGGCGCATCCCCACGTCTGATGTGGTGGGGAGCGTTGGCTGCCCTGAGCCGGTTTGACGTACGCACGGGGATTGTCCACGCCGCAGTACCATTGGAAGCCATCTGTCTTCATACGCGCAACGATTCAGGCATCTGCTGCGGGTGTGCGCACAAGGGTCAGGATGACGAATCGCATGCAAAAGTGGTATTGGCACGTGTCACATGTGTTCGGCAGGTCGTGGCGTCGCCTGACTTCACTGGTGCGTTGGCTGCGCTTCAACGTTATCTGACTCTGATGCGAAGTGAGTCCGCCCATCCATTTAAGGGTGGAGTCCTGCGTGTTGAAGATCGTGTAAATGAGGCGATTGTCGCCCAGTTTGCGGCTTCTATCGCACTAAGGTGTGTGGATCTGAGCTATCGTCTGCACGTGCTTGAGGTGCTTACAGCGAGAAAGTACTTGCGTGAATCACTTCAGTTCTATAACTCTCTTCTCACCACCTACACTGATTTGACATCTCAAGTGGATGCAGAGACTCACATGGACCACGAATGTGAACTTCGAGAGCGGCCTCCATCACCACTAGAAAACACTGACGGCACCTCGTCGGGAAGCTCGGCAGCTGGGGCATTCGTCACCAGAGCTTTCACGCCATTTCAGATGTCATCGCCTACCAATTCATCACAAGTCGCTTCAGAACCGTCGTTTGCAAAGGAAATCGCCGAATTGCCACTTGATGCCATGCGCCTGGATCGCACAGGTTCACGTCTTGCAGAACTCATTCTGAGGTTGAGCCCAAACAGCCCGATAGGCCAGTTTCTGTCTTTTTGGCGAAGCCCAAAGTATGAACGGCTGATTGGTGCGTTGCAGTGGATTGGCATGACTGTCATCCCTCCGTTTGCATCAACCGATTTGTACTACAATTCAGCATGCAGTGACAAAGGCTACTCTGCCCTGAGTGATTCTTATCTGGCAGGTCTCGACAGCAACCTTCGAGATTTTGTGAGAATTGATGGGAACCTGAGTTCGACGTCACCAATGCATCCTGAAATCTTCGCGCCTGACCCACCGTCCCATGAAGTCGTCGAGCTCGGCCTTGTACTGCCGAGCGAGCACCGCTTACTATCTGCATTTTCCCCTAATCAGGCATTGCTTGACGACTTATTTGATGTCGAGTCTCTTGTGCCCCAACTAAGCCGAGATCTCAAGAAACTTGCTGCAATTCACGAAGAGCTTCAAATGATTGCCACGAATGGGCGAGGTCACATGCCCATGACCGCACACGAGGCGCCGTCCACTGAGGCGAGTGTCCGCAATGATGAGTCTCCCCATCCTGGTATTTCTCAGCGCTCACAGAGTCGCACGGTTACACCGTCAGTCAGCACACCCCACAGCCAGTCATCCAGCCCAGTTGACCATACCGACTCACCAGCTCTCAGTCCATCACCACTAAGGCCTCGAGAAGAGTGCCTCACATCGGAACGCCGGGTCATGCGTATCGGCATCGATCGCAGGGCCTCGGACAAAACGAGAAGCTTAATATCAAATAGCACAGCGTCAGGTAGTGGTCATCTTCGATCAGGAAGCTTCGGATTGGATACCAAACGCACGTCGGTCTTGCCTTCCACGCTCAGGATGGGTTATGTACATGACAATGTATCTCCTGATGCAGAAGAGGAGGACAATGATTATCATGATGATCTGTCACACGCGACGCCTTCTGCCACACCTACTCTGCGGTCTGCAGGGGGAGATGTACACACGATAACCCACAAAAGCACCCCTAGCGATATTTTGCGTGAGATCATTACCGGTAAGCAACCACCTAGGTTGCCAGTCACACGACTGGTTGACCAGCCCAGGCGAATCCTGGCAGAGGCATGCCGCGTTTTGAATTTGGCCTCAACACTCGTGCAAGAGATGGATTTTCAACTTGACGCTAACTGGACACGTGCCAGATGCGGAGCGTTAGGAAAGCTTGCATTGTTGAACGAAGCAGGGTCCCGCAGTCGAGACAGTACATATTCGCTGGGGTACTTGGCAAGCCTTGTCAAATCTGCAGACAAGCGGCCCGAAAATGAAGAAGGAGAAGCTGGTTTGCTGGATCCAGCGGAGAGATTGGTGCACGCTTTAACAGGATACAATTCGGACTACTTCATTCCTAACGCATCAGGACTCGCATCGTGCCCCTATTCTATGGCTTCCCCCAATCATATTTCGGCTTTTGACCGCGTGTTTGACGCTGTTTCAGGGGCGATTGTTCTTGCGTCTCACCTTGATGCAAATGCATCAAACAAGGCTATTGGCGCTTCTTCACCACAGCAGCAGCAACAGCAACAACAGCAACAGCAACCAAACCAGCTCTCAAGCCCGGCTCCTGCTGACCTCGCCTCAGCTCCTCGTGCGACTGCGTTATTAAGAGCTTCGGATGTCGAAACCTGGATTGAAGACGCATTGACGCAAGCTCTAGAGAGACTTGTTGCGATATCTAAGAGTCTAACAGGGCGGATTCAAGGAATGAAACAACCATATTCGTCCATTGCGTTGACTGCCACTTCTGATTTGCAGACCGAAGATGCACGCAAGCTTATTGACGGGATGACAATAGCGAGTCCTGTTCTGAACCGCGCAGCTGATCAAGTACAGCAGGAGCTGGACACCAGCAAAGACCTTCTGAATCGAGTCCTTGTTGCAGAACTTTCACACGGTTCGTCTGATGATCTGAGAGTTGATACCACATCACGGGAAGCGCCGCACTCTGCCGAGTTCCTCTCGGGGTTTGACCCCATCGTACAGCTGGCAACTGGCGATTCATCTGCAGGAGCTGAGCCAAGCTTAGTCGAAGCACAGCACATAACGCAGCTGTCTCTCAACGAGCTGATGCGCGCTGCAGGTAACATAGGCGCTGGTTGCGGGATTCTCACGCAAGGGGAATCGCTTGAATGCATCGCACTCTGTCTCTCCGTTTCGCTTGTCTATGTCGCTCGGCAGGAACTCGCATCTGCACTGAGCTGGTTGCGATTAGCACGCAGCATAGCGCACCTAGATGGGAGTTCCAGTGACAGAGTTGAACTGGAATCAAATCCGGCTACCTTCCTTTCGCGACCGTACTTCACATCGTACTACACTTTAGTCAACACGTTTTCCATGATGCTTCCCAAGGTTAACACATCCAGAAGCGCAAGTACGGCTAGAACTGATATTCCTCCGCTACCGAAGTCACCAGTTCTAGCAGTCCCAATAATTGTCGCATCACCGATTTATGCTATCGCATCCGGTGCAGTGTATCCAGTGCTACAGCCTGCTTCCAACCTTCCAGGGCCTTCGTCTGGTGGGGCTGGTGGGGAGAGTCTGAAATTTGGGCAAGCCAATTTGAATGTTGGGGCCTCACCACCAACTGACCCATGGACAGCCGCAAACCTCACCGCATCTCTTCTCAGGTATGCTGAGCCCGTGCGGGCGATCCTACGTCCGAGCGTTAATTGTCCATGGACCCCTTTGATTTCATCATTCCATGGTGGAGCAAGGCCACGTTCTGTCGCTCCAGCGACGTCACCTCTCTTAGCCCAGCACTTGAGTACTGGCATTGGAGTTAGTACCGCACCCTCAACGATGTCACATGTCGTCTTTTTTGCCGGACAACCCGTTCTCCCGCGCGCCATGGCGCTACTGCACGCCATGTACGCGCTCACAACGTTGCCTCCGACGCCTTCATTTCATCTGCTTCAAAGCCTTGGTCTTGAGCCAGATGCCTTTGAACGACAGCATGGAGCAGCACTTGCAAGCCTGGCCCAGGTTCGGACACAGCTAAAGCGCGGAGGGTTAGGACGAAGCGACCCGCCGAGTCACACTGAGCTCTATGAGACAGCTCAGTCGTTTGGTGCTGATGCAGCCTACCGGAACAGCACATCGAGTCTCCCATTCTACCTGAACGACTTAGCATCGAAGTCACCTGCAGCGCAAGCGGCTTTGGACGCCTGGCGAGTAGCAGTGACGAACTTGGGCACGGCTCACCGAGCAACCAACCCGGTCGGAGTCCACCTTGTGTTGGGTCCAGGTTCGGAACTGGGAACGAGTTTGGGCCCCTCTCCGGATGTATGCAAGCACACCCGCTCTGGTCTGGCTAGTGATAGAACACCTGATTCAGATCATGAATCTCCACGTCATATCGACTTCTTACAGGACTTCGAGGCATCGTATCCGTTCGATGATGAAAGCGAGGACTGGACCGATGAGATTGGCCAACGCTTTGCAAGCATGTTCGGCCGTGGTACATGGTCAGTTCTCTCGGCAGCTTTCGGCCGTACTCCAGGGTGGAGGTGTGCCGGAGCCATTGAGACCGCTCTGGAAGAAGCAGAAACTGACACTGTGATCCTCATCCCACGAGCTGGCACTGAATTGATTGCCGCACAGGCCGCTCTCCGTCGAGGAGCAAAAGTCCATGTTGTGATTCCGTGCATGATGGAGGACTTTATCTCGCACTTCGTGGACTTTAGCGCTTACTTCGAAGCAAGCGTCAATATTTACAATGCATTCGAGCGCGACCATGCTCTGCGGACGCAGATGATGAGCAAGGTCACGAAGCACGTCGCGCTGGCCGCTGTCGATACAGCGACTAGCGCGAGTAACAAGGAGATTGCCAACTTACGACAGCGTTACTCTCGAACCTCAGATATCCGCTCAAGTCGCATCCGTGAACGTAGCCATCGTTCGCTTAACCCGCGCCGGGACGTCGATGCGCCTTCAGATGATGCCATTGTCGAAGACGAGGAAGATGACGATGCATCGAGTGCTGACGAACTCAATCTCAATTCACCTACCCTGAGCAGTGACTATGAAGGTGCAAACACGGCATCCATGAACGATGAGTCGCTAGCGTTGCAATCATGGCCCCCACCCTCTAGTAGCCCCTATGCAGCGGATCCCAACGCATTTGAAAACATGGTGTGGTCTGCCTACGCACTTCGCCGTATGCAGACTGAACAATTGAGGGAGTTAGGATTCGGTAGCTCTCCTCGCTCGTCACGTGAATCACGAGCTCTCAGGGCATCACAGGTTCTGTCAGCCCGTCGTCCCACCTACAACGGTGCGGATGAGAGAGAACGCACACGTGACCGAGCATCATATATCGACACCAACTCTCAGAATGCAGAATCACAAGATACCAGTACAGAGCCGGTCACGCAATTCTTGGCGACGTCGGCTTCGTCGAAGCAGAACGAGCAGGCTCAGCGATATTATGAGAGGTGCCTCCGACTGGGAGCACGTTGGCGCTCAAGATTTGCTGAAGTTCTAGCACATCCAAACACTGTCGTGCATCATGTGTCGAATGATCGGTTCGCTGCAGATACGAGCGAACTACGTGCAGCCATCCGGTATGCATCATCACTCGCTGCATTTTTGCAACGGAATCGCTCGACTATGACGATGCACCCGAATCCTAAGCAAAGCACGGCTGAACTTGGTCGATCGCGGAGCAGTTCCCTTGAAGAGGAGCTAATCAGTTATGCAGTACCAACAGAGCATCTGCGAGCTGCGGAGCAAATGGGAGTGACTGACGAGCCTCGCAGAGAAGATATGGGCTTCATCGGTGAGATCGTTGCCGGCGATCTGTACCCAACGATGAGATTGTTGCATTCAAATCTCGCGAGCGTAGCTCACGAACACCTCGTTACGTCGGCTGGTTTCTTGAAGAGCTTGCCATTCCGAATCCACCAGGCTCTTCAACATAATGTCCGAAAGGTCTCGAAGACGCTAACATCCCATGGGAGTGAGTCATCGTCTGCGCTACTTCCGATCGTACGTCTCATGCCACCGCCGCTTTACGTTAAGTCCCGCTCAAGTGTGAGTAGGGCATTGTCTCAAATGCAATCAACGCTTGGCATCGAGCTAGAGGGACAGCTGAATGTGGCAGATGCAAGAGAATATGACGGTATAGAGGGCTCTCAGGGGTTGCACGAAACGTCACCGCTCCCTCAGCATGACGCCCACAGCTACCGCACACAAGCGACAAGCTCGGCCAACACAAGTATGGTAGCGAGACGTCTATTGCATGAGCTCGCGACAAATGATTACCTGATTGCGCATCCAAATAAGATGCGAGAAAAGCTGGCATGGGCTCGAGACGAAAATCATGGGACACGCGGTGTGACTGCAAAGAAGTCGAACATGACAAACCACACGTTAGCATCCGACCTTGCCTCGGCCACATTTACTCCAACATCAGCCGAGCTAATGTACGTGAACTTGATCCACGAATCAGCTGAAGTCACCCCGTCTCCATACCGCGCTATTGCATTCTTCTGTCACAAATCGAGCGTTCGGCTCGTCCCGCGGATACTCGCTGACGATGAACTTGGAGGATCACCTACTGGCTTCACTTGGTCTCTCGAAAGTATTCCCGCTCCGGTAGGTTCTGGAGCAGCACTGTTCTTGGAGGCATGGGCGGAGATGTCCACGCCGCCACTGTGGTTGGATTATGACACAATCATGGGCTTGCACGTGGATCATACATTGGATGGCAACATCCCCGAATCCGATAGCCACGCTCAGGCGTCACGATTCATCCGGGATCCACGTTCAACGACATGGGCTATGGACTCTCTCACGTTGCGGGATCTATGCATCTCAGTAAGCACACAAAAGAGTGTCAGACTCTCCGAGACCCAAGCGCTCTTTGAGCGAATGCGTGCTGTTCTTTCACTACCTATCACTGGGATTAGCACGTGGGTAAAACAGTGGACAGGTCTTACTAGACGGAACGGAAGCCCCTGCGAGATTCCACGGCTTGGCCCACATCGTTTGATGTCACCTTCGCTTAAAGATGCCTTAATTGTCGCTGGTCAGGCTTTATACTTTGATGACTGTGTACCTGATCGAGAAGAAGGCAGTGACAACCGAAATACCCATCAGCAGGTCCCGTGGGGTTCACGTGACACCGAGCTACTGTCCTACATTGGACAAGTTGTTGGTGTTACCCAGCGACAAGGATCAGACACAATTGTTCCCGACCTTTCTGATCGAAGCTCCTCAAGCTTGTATGAAATGTGCTCCATACTCGCAGCACCACGACGAAGACTGTACTCGGTGCTCGTGGTAGATTTCAGCCGAGCTCTTGATCGCGCCGGAGAGATGGAGCCATTCGCTGACCTACTCTCCCGCGTCTGCACTGAGATCGGTCCGCCGCCCCCAGCATTCATGTTAGACTCGCAACCTGAAGCTCCAACATGGTCAGAGTCGCCGTTCCCATTTGGGAGACCAAGCGCGAGTCGGGTAGAACTTGTCGCCTCTTCCATGCGCAAAATAGTAAGATCAGCGTTAGATGAGAGTCGGTTCGGGCAGGGGATTCTTGCTCATAACATGAGCTCTCCAACACAGTTCAAATTCGTCTCCGAATGCCCTGGCGTCATTCTGAAGCTTGCAACGCGAATAGCACGTGATTGGGACGCAATCGTGCCTGCATTACTCCCCTTGCCAGAAACAGCGAGTGGCATCTATCCTCAGTATCTTCATCTCGCAGCTCATACGTCGAATATGTGGCCCTTCGCCGAGGCTGCCGAGACGGCGAACGATGTTTCTCACCAAGTGACGCCAATGGATCCTTGGAGTGATCCTGCCTGGGAACATGTATGTCGGCTCATTGAGGTTTCATTAGCTAGAGAGCGAATGTCTATGATGCGCGTCCAAGACCTCGACGGCTCCGAATCCATTGAGAGGGCCAACCTCATCGATGGCACTTGGATAAGAGTCAGTGCGACTCGTAACTTCGTTTTGGCATTGGATTCGGCTGCACATGATGCAATGCATGACTATAGATGCCCATGCAAGATGCGGATCCATCCCGGTCCGTTGCTAGTTTGTAATAAGTTGGATAAAATGGGCCCGAGCACCATGTCCAGTCTAGGCTGTGGGGTTGACTTCGGTGAACTTGACGATGGACTTGCCGGTGAAGGAGCGTGCTACAACCTCGCGAGATGGAGTTATCGAGTTAGGCGACTCCAGGCTCTCGTCAAGGCACACTGGGACGCCCTTGAGACATCAGAACTAGACTGTTTGGGATCTGTGTCTGTGTCTGCCTTCTACTCGTCAACGGGTCAGTTTGTACATCAGCGAGCGACAGCATTTAATGAGTACCGATCGGCCCTGAAAGCTTCTTTGCGGCTTCTGCGCCTCGAGGAGGTACGGAAGCACTACCAATCGGATTATATCCGTGCGCTAGGATTGCTCTTTTCGCTAATTTCAACGGCTGGAGAGATGGATCCACAGAAAATGCAGGTTCAAGAAGGATACCTCTTGGATGAGGGCCTCGAATCGCTGCTGTGTCCGGATCTCAATGTTGTTCAAGACGCTGCAGTATCGAGTCCCTCCGAAACGTCGGCCACAATGTTTTCAGGGGTGCGAGTTAAACCTCTTTGGCCCTCATTCACTCAGGAGGATGAGCGTAGTCTTATTTCAGATGCCTTTGATGAGACTGAGAGTGAGGGAGATATCATTAAATCGTCGAATGAAGGAGAGGCAGCCGCTTCCGATGGAGTCTCAGTTCCAAAGATCGCAGAAAGAGATCGGACTTCTTATACCAGGCCTCCCAACTGTAGATTCTATGACGATGAGACTTGGGAGGAAAGTGCTGGATATGCCACACGTCTCGCTCAGGCAGGTCTGGCATCGACATACGAATTGTCAATCTATGATTTCGCGTGCGTTGCCCAACGGACCCAGCAGATGATGCAGTTGGGTGCGATGGCCGAGAAGCTTGTACGATTTCATTCTCATATGGTAGCGTTGGATTGCATGCAGCAAGCATCCGATGCCACATTACTGCAACGAATCCAGCATGTAGCGCTCGAGAAGGCTAATCCGCTCTACCTATTAACACCGCGCTCCCCAAGATCTGCACGGACGCGAGTCGGGGACTTGACAAGCGAAATGGTGCTAGGAGAGTTAGGAATTGGCCTCGCGACAGGAGTCGTTCTCAAGATGATGAATCCGACGCACAAGGCAATGGCTCGTGTCGTTCTGTGTGACGCTAGCCACCGAGAACCGGTGAGAGACTACTCGCCGTTTGTGTACCGAACGCATAACTTCGACACCCTCCAGCCTGCAGTAGATCAATCAATCGCAGTGAGTCCAACTAACGTGGGAGGCCCGCACTTGGCTAATGCCGCAGTCAGATGGAGCACATCAGATCCGCACAAGAATCAGGATGCCTTTAAATTCGTCCTCGAGCCTGTCCTGATCCCAGGCCGAAGTCCTACTGTACTAACGCTGCCCTTTATCGCCAGAGACGTCTCCTATCACCTTACGTCTCTTGCTGATTCTGTAATCACAGCAACGTCTGGAGAGAGAAGCGATCTTGGTGTCAATACGGAGATGCTGAACCCGGCACAGCTAGTGCTTAATTCCGTTGAGTTAATTGAGCTGCCAATGGCTGCAGCATCCTGCTCAATGGACCCCCTAGAGGACAGCTCTAGAGCATCCTACTCGAGCGTCTCATCACTAGGATGCGTCGTAGCCACGCAGTATACCGCTCCGCTAAACCTTAGAGCGTCTGACACTTATTCTTCAGAGACAAGCCTAAGCGTGAATAGAGCTTTAGCTCACTTCACTAGCGAGATAGTGTGGCCTCTCGGCATGGGAACGGACATCATGACAGGCTTATCAGCCTTGCCGCAACTCTTAGTTATGAACGGGAAGATTGCACACAAGCACCTTGCACTCGTTTCTATGGCAGAGGAGTCAGTTACGGGTGCCGTCTCCGATGGGGCACCGAGCCTCGCAACTCCACCCCAGCCGAGTCAAGGACAATCAAGTCCGAATCAAACGGATCTTGTAAATGCTCTATCGAGCGCAGTCTTGAGAGGAAGCCACCGACTTTCATACGCGGATATGTTTTGGCCCTTGTATTCCTACGGCTTTGAAGGCCAATGGAACAAGCTATTCCATTCGCCGACCAAAACCTTGCAGCGTGCGTATTATAGACAGGATCGTCGAGGAAGCCTCAGTGGGCAGAGTGGAGTAGTGAGTAAGGGCCGCAGCGATTCCATCTCTGATTCAGCCAAGATGGAAGTGCGTAGTGCATGCGCATCGAAGCATATTGTGAGCAGACCCGAGGTTCAGCTGCTTGCTAAACTTGTGTGGTCTTCACGAACGCCGCTTGAGGCAGCAACAGCCTTTGCAAAGTTGTTAATTACCGATGTTATGAAGCAGATTCGGCACTCATCCCGGGCTGGAAACGTTGAGAAGCGCATCGCTATTTTGTTTGCGACAGCGATTGTCCGCGCGCATATTGCGAAGCTAGTTGTTGAGAAGTCGAGCACCGTTTCGACCACACGGTGCCCAACGCCGCAGGATTCGCAAGCGCATCCTCCAGATGAGCAGGTGCAGGACATCACGAGTGGTAAGCGAGCGACATCGGATGTCTCCAACTCGATGGATGCCGATGAAATACTTGGCCAAGAGACTCCGTCACAATACCAAGAATGTGTATCGTCCGGTGCACCGGTCCTGACTGCCGAATCACTCCGACTGGCAATTGAGCGGCTTCCACTGTATGCAATCAGAAGGCTTAGTCGATTGACCGCTTGGTTAGTTCCCTCATTCACAACTCGCGCCTTGGCTGAAATGACGGCGCCAACGCTGTTGGTTCATCCTCCGGGTAGTAACAGCTCGATCGGTATCCCACTTTCGGTCTATCTCGCGCAGGAGGGACGGATCAACAGAACCATTGCGGATGGGGTCTTTTTATCACTCTCAGCCTCGAGTCTAGGTCTAGGGGTCGACCCATTGTACTTGGTAGAGCAGGTCTCTTATATCGGTGGTATTCAAGGAGCAAAGTCGGTGTATCTCTTTGCCTCACCTCTGGACCGTTACTATGGCGGCAAGAAACTTGTTCCGTTTGAGTCTCTCCAGCAGCTCTACGCAGCAATGAGTCCTGAGGACTCTGTACTCAGTCACAAGAATGACAATGCAAGTGAACCGAGCCTACGGTCACGGCCCAAGGACCTAACAGATCAGGCAGATAGCCTACCGTTTGAGTATACGATCGATACGTACGGGATTCCGACAGTCCCAAACGGCCTCGTGCACTCGATGGAAACGGCACTACGTGGTTACCTAGAATCAAGCAGTCATGCCCTATCATCACTCCCTCCGACTCACTTTACACGAGCTAATTCAACCTCGGCCATGGGAGCACGGCCAAGTATCTCGAATTCTCACTCTCAGCTCCCTCCGGCTACCCCTGCAGCGGCGAAACGGAGTGCAAACGAGTTGCAGAAGTCACGTGCGGAGCTGCGGGCGGGGCTGCTTTCGATGCGGCTTAACGCGTTGTCGCACGGCGCAACTGCAATGGTGTCCTGCATGGAAGCTCAGAATCTTGCTCAGGCTCAGGTCGTGCCATCTTCCTCTGCAGCCCCGCCACTATATCGGTCAAGCGATGAAAGCGAGGACCCACCTGCAAGTATCTCTGAATGCGTTAGTGTACTCACACGCGAGAAAGCGTATGGTGTTCAATTGTTGCGAGCCCATTCACACGCTCTTCCGTTCTTTTCTTCGAGCCTGGGTGCGAAAGAGCATACCAGAATCGACTCGATCCAACAGTCCCCCAATACGCGGCTCGGAACCGTGCGGGCGCAACTTGGAGTGCTCCCGGACTCATTGCCAGATGACGCGGAGCTGGATGAAATCGGGGATCAGGGGGCGGACGTAGTTCGATTGGCCCTAGCACGGACTCGATGGGCAGGCGATCTCGCCCAATTAACAACCTCCCTTGCGTTAGGGGCCGGTATCGCATGGCACGTGCTTGAGATCCTCAGCAGGCAATCCACACTCATGCGCGGACTGTTCAAAGCCAAGGATGCCCTCGCTGACAAGCCTGAAACAAGTGCAGGCGGTGATGGAGGAGCGATAAACAATACGTTGCATGAGATCTCCGCGGAGGCCGAAGCCAACGCGGTAAGGCCTCCTGGTGCTGCTCCAGAATCGTCAGGACCACACCCGACACCCACTCCCTCAGTATCAAGCGTCAGCACCGAGCAATCAAGCGCGTCGCAGCCAATGGGGCGTGACTCACATGCGGCGATGAGAAGTGGAGTGAATCTCGGCGAGGGTCAGACTATCCCTAACTCTCTGGGGCCAGATACACGTAATACGGCAGAGCTCAGCTATGACGCGTTTATGGTTGGATTAACAGCATTGAAGGATATCCGAGCCTTGCTAGAGTGGTGCGAGAGGACAAGTGAAACTCGTCGTGCATCGGTAATCGATGTTAAGGTCACACCACCACCTGTCGCTCTTGTAGTCAGCGCGCTTGCAAAACGAGCATTAGCCTTAAGATCGCCAGCGCTTGCACGTGGACTGTTAATACGGGCATTAGGACCGAAACCTATTATAAACGCTTTGCGGCACCTCGAGTTAACGGATGCAATTGTCCATGGTGCCATAGTACCGGCATCGGTGATTGGCGAGCAGGTCGTTGCTACAAGTCAAGGAGCACAGCTCGAGGGTGGACTAATCCCTCCAGTCTCACAAGATCCCTTCCTTGGTGTGATCGACAGCGGCATCTCTTCAAACGCCAGTCGCTCACCAGCAAGAGCAATTGACTTCGCGTACCTCCCATATCAGCTCATCCCTCGAGCTGTGGGAAGTCAAGGCGCGGTGAGCCTATCACTTCGCAAGCATTTAGTGGATATGAATAAGCCTGCACATGCTAACGTCGTGAAGGGGCCGCATAGTAATGCCGATGCCTTGGTCGCACCCATACCTAGCTCGTATGCTATCTCCACTTCTTGCAGTTGGGCGCATGAGTATCTAGCCGACGCGAGTGAGTTGGCACTCAAAGCATCAAGCGCCGCTCATCCTTCGTCCGCATCCACCAACGGCTCAATCTCGTATAGCTCCTCCCAAGGTATGCCCCACATCGCGTCTCAGATCCTGACCGGAGATGTGGAGGCCTCGCTTACTTTGCCACGCATGCAGGCAGAGGAGACCTTGCGCCGCCTACTACTTGAAGGCCTAGCTACAAATGCAGTCCCCGGTAATTCCCTTTATGTTCCATCGATACGATATCCGGTAGGAGACACTCCATTGCCCTTGTTGACATCCTATTACACAAACGACTTAGGCTCCTCTACAGCAACATCAAGTCTGTGGCACGCACTAGGCCTTACCCCCGCCGCAAGCCTTGCTGCTCTCTTTGGGAAGCTAAGCTTGGATGAGTCTTCGGACATGAGGCATCTCCTGGCATTGGTCTTGCTCCCAAGCGTAAGTGTAAGAACAGCCACGAGCCTGCCATTCAGTCTTCCCTCACCTATATCAGCGCCTATGGCCAATGTCGGGGGTTTGACAAGTCAGCCCTCGTGGCTCACAAGTACGGCCATGATGTCAGGAGCCGGCCTTGAAACGATAAGTCGAACTGCAGCCCGTCCAGCTGAGCGTGATGCACAGAGGGATCTGGTGGCAAACAGTCATGAGCCCCAAACTCAAGACGCTCTCGTAAACCAGGCTGGTACAAAGACTGCTGGGTCATTCGGGCTCACGCGGAGCCATGCGTTGCATCTATTGAGGCTAGGTATCCCGTCACCCGTTGCATCTTACGCATCATCATTCGACTCCGTTGGAACGCTGAGAGCACTCCCTATATGGGGTCAGGATTTCGCTCGACAGTTATCTGAGAAACTGCTCGCGAGAACTGAGCCCCGTGAGGCTAATGACTCTCGGTGCTACACGCTAGGGCTACCAGTTGTACATGGAGACATCTCTAGGGCTATTCTGGAGCTTGGCCCTGACTTGTCGGTGGAACAGCCAAATGGTCGATCCGTGGGCGCTGCCATGGCGACGCTTTCAGAACCACGGGTGCAGTGCAGTGTTGCGTTCTGCTCGTTACACAGTCACCAAGTCGACCTTGCAGAGGTTGGTCATGTCCTGTCCGAATTGTTTGTGTCTCGCTCACTGTTAAGTACTGTTACGTACTGGAACATCAACACTAGTGATGTTCTCGGTACTACACCCCAGCCGCCACAACAGTCAATCCCACCAGTATCTTCATCATCCACCTCCACCTCATCTCAGTTGGGCCGGTCTAACCAGTCCAATCCACACTTGAGAGCAGTGGGTATCAACGATAATTTATTGGGCACTGATGCTGAACAGCTATGGATGATTGAGACCCGCGATGACCTTCGCGATGTTCTTCGAGCGAGGCAGATCCATGGTGAGCTGCAACAGAATGTTGTTGACACTGGATCAGCAACATTGACGTTTGAAAGAGATTTGTTGGTGAGGCAGAAGATGGACATTCTCAGAAAGATGAAGCTCCGAAAAGAACTCCAGATGCGGCGAGTGGTCGCTCTCCGAATAGCCGACATTCTCGCCGCACGCCGCCGCAGTTCTCTTGAGCTTCTCGTTCAAGTGTGGTCGAAGCGTTCGGAGCGGGCTCGTCGTAACGCAACATTCCTTACTGAAGTTCTAGAGAGCCCGAAACTGATGCACTTCCTCACAAGAGCCTTTGGAATTGGGAGTGAAGAAGTGACTCGGCAAGTAGCAGTCCCTAGTGCCGAAGAGCATCAACCGCACATGACATCCCAAAATGATAGGAGTAGCTCGTTGCGTTCCACTGAAAGCTTTACCGCTATCCCCGAAGATCAAGCCAGGAATGTCGAGTTCTTGAGGAGCAGGCTTGCAACCATGGAGTGGGAAGAAGATGAGCTAAGACGAGCGTTGGAAAACTATCTATCATCCAATCTTCTCACATTAGGTTCCATGTACGTGGAGCCTTCTTCAACAGGTGAGTCAACGCAAGGTGCCACACGGATTGGTAGAAGGGAGATGAGTGTAGACCACCAGGTAGATGCAATCACACTAAGTCCACAGAACTTTGCCGCGGCGCTTCGAGCAGCATCACCCAACAGCATTCGCGCTCTAGCCACGGCACTGATATCATCTGTCGCTGAAGCTGTGCATTCCCGAACTGCGAAATACCAGGGTGTAGCTCTGGACGATATACCCTTGAGAGAGTCCCTCAAGTTTATTGTGCTGCCGAATCCGTATGCTGGCTTGGGCGCAAAATCAGTGACAAGTGATAGCAAGGGCGGTACAGCTGAACCAAGCATCTCAAATCATCAACTGATCACACGCGCAGTACAAGGCGAGTTGCTACACGCCTGTGGCTCGACCATTCTAACGCCACCGGTACAACTTGCAGCTGCGATGGGAGGCAGAATTGTAGCTCCGCTTGATTCAAGCGTGAGGGGAACGGCCCTGCGGCCCCAGACGATCGGTGAAGTTGATCCTCGTCGGTTCCTATGGCCACTTGCGGTTACAAACTCTGGGTCTGTCGTGTCAAGCCATATCGCACAGAGAGTTGCTAAGCTGTGTGCAAGACTTGGGGATGTGACGATCCATCTGTCCGAGCTAGCGATCACTCACGGCGCTATAGCGGCGATGCAAGCAATTGCAGCATCATCACCGCAGCTCGCTCAGCAGATTGCTCCCATTCTGGATCAAAAACCATTGATCAAGGTCAATCCGCCGTCAGTGAAGCGTCTGTCCACGATCGCCGTACCCTCACCTGCCTCCGTCATGAAGTCGCCATGGCCACAGGAATCCTCAGTTACGCCAGCTCCTGGCCTGTGCCTTAAGTGGTTGACGAATCTCGGAACAGAGCTAAGTGATATCTGTGCAATTGTGGCTGCGCACACACAAGGCGCGCCCTCGCCACTGATTGTACCAATGGGGCCGCTAGTTCCGCTTCCTGCTGCATACCCAGTGCCACCAGTGCTACCAAGTACGGTTGGTGCAACTGAAAGTCCAGGTGAACGTGGATTGTTCCCACTCTACGTGCATCCGACGGGTGACGTTGTGATCTCACGCGCTGTTTTGTATGCCTGCGCACAACGAGTACCAGATGATGTATCCTCTACCCTGGCAGCTCTGGCTATCCCCTTACATGAGGCAAGATCGCGCCTACCAAAGGAAATCGTAGATGCAGTATACACACCAATTGTACCCGAACCCCATATTCACGCGGTCACGCTGGAATCTTCGAGTTCAACCGTACAGAACACCGGATCACCCTTCAGAGCTCGATCTGCAAACTCCCCACCGATCTCACCAGCACCAGGGTCTCCCTCGGCTTCGTCGCCGGCATCCCATGTTCGCTTGGGTGACTCATCTACCAATGTTCCAATAGCTGCTGCGCGATGGCCCGTTGCATATCCCATCTCTTCGTATGTTGGCGCGCCTGGAGCGTCTCGTGATCTCAGTTGGAGGATCGTCGGAGTGCAAAAGGTGACTGGAGACACACTGGAAGAAAGACCATTCGATCCTGACTTCTTGGCTACCAAGCCACCGACACCGGATTCAACCACTGCGACAACGGAACAAATCGCAATTCAGGTCCAGCTCACGCGGTTGAGACGACAATTGGATCTGCAGCAAGAAGGACCCATCTACGTCTTGCGTCAAATGCTCAACACGGTTGTGTGGCTGCAGCGTGGACAGATGCACTATCGGGCAAGACAGTTGAGTCAACTGGCGCTACGAACCGCAGTCCGCCTTCTGATCAGTTATCCCGAAGTGGCACTTATGTATGATGTGTATGTGCGTGAAAAGGGTCCAAGTGGCCCCCCTAACCCCATCTCCCAAACTTCAACAACCGAATGGTCGCGCAACTCCCCGCGACCTTCGTTAGCTGCCAGCATGAGCCCCATTGCAAATGGCGCTTCGGCCAAAGTGCAGGCGCAACAGCAGTCCCAAATTGCCATGTTAGGTGCGATCCTTAGCCCAGACGAGTATGATACTCTATGGTCTGCTTTCTCCGCTTTTGTTTGGCACTTCGAAGGCTGTATATCAGCATGTCAACAGGACATGGCGCATGAGCTCGACTCGCAGGCGCTGAATCGTGTGGAGCAAGCTTCATTGCAGAAGCACGGATCGCAGCTCAGAGCCTCGAGCACACACGCGGGGGTGTACCCCAGCGCTAACATGCGTCAGCCCCTGCACGCCACTGCATCAAATCCACCGCCTTCGCAGCAGACGAGCGTATCTGCCACACTAGCAAGGATGAATACTGAGACCCTCAGCGGCGGCGTGCGGACACAAGTGTCCACACCTGCAAGCTCGTCAAGCTCGGCTTCGGTACGTGCCAGCTCTACGTCGGCAAGTTCAGTATTGGGCGTGTCTACAACCGCACGGCGACGGTCTCGGGAATCACTCGAAAATTGGCACTTCAGTGCTCAGTCAATGATTCCGTGTCCTCGTCAATCCCGGCGACGGACGTCCGGTTCAACCAGGCCAAACTATATGTTTGGAGTAACACATCGAAAACGCGGTCGGCTTGGTAGCATCGTTCTGAAGGCAGCCAGACGTACATGGGCAAAATCCCTTTACAGCTCCTCACAACCTGATCCACCGCGAGATTCTTTAGCGATGACATCACCCCTTCAACTGGCGGTTGAGCCCCTGGTCGTCCCGACCCAGAACCATGACGACTTCATGGCATCCAGATTTGCATTGGAGAATCCCCTTGCCGCTCAAGTCTCACGTGCACAGCTCCAGCCGTTAGTAGCGCCACCGCTCGATAACAATTCGAACGAAGGACCAAACGACGAGAGTAAGGCGGAAGCGAGGCGGGCGAACGTGCAACCCCCTCAGCAACAAGGTGCCCAGCCGCAACAAAGTGCAGAAGACGAATCTACATCAAGTCGCAAATCTGCTGCATTTTCGAGTATGCACCATTTCGCCGTCTCACTCCTCAGATTGTCGTGTGGGAAAGACGGGAACGGTCAAATGTTGTCTCATTCAATGCGCGAGATTCTCGAGCTGGCAGCATGCATCGCCACATGTCAACTTATTCTTGGCGCAGACTCCCGAGGAATACCGCTCCTAGCCAACATTTGTGGGTTGATGCGGCGATGCTCTGCGTTTGGGCTTGCACAACAAATTCTCTCACCCTTGTTTGTCTTGTTCCCGAATCTAAGTAGCAGACGAGGAGCGGAGCCAGCACTGAGAGAAATTGCGGAGTATCGGCTACGTCCGACGTTGATCAACGCCTTAGGCTCTGCATTCAACAGGATGGCTCCTTTACGACCAGAGACGTCAGGTTCCATTTACGTATACGGTAAACTCCACTATTCGATGGCTCCTTCATCTGGCACTGGTCCAGCGGTATCCACTAAACCCTCCAAAGCTCAACGTGCCGGAGGTCGCTCCAAACCAAGCGCACCCCAGACCTCGGCTGCCGTATCGCAAAGTATCAACGCCCTACAACAAGCACATACTGACTGTCGAGACCTGGCACTTCGGCTTTCTCGTCGACGAGGTTCGATGTCAGTGGAGGCACTTGCTGCTGGCCCAACCCAGATCTCTGTTAAGGAGGCTGACACCAATCAGGAGCTACCAACAGGAGAAGAGATTCCTTCCTCGACTCGCAGCGGCACAGCTCACCCCATAAGCTCCGTGATGTCCTCTGCAGCCAAGGCGTCTCTCCACTTAGTGCGCCAGATCGAGGGTGTACAGAACATTTCCGCGCTCTCACTTGGGACTCCGACTGATTTGCTGCAGGCCGCTGTTTCCGAGATCGGCATCCCAGCGTTGATTGTATCTTCGAATACACTCGTTCCTTCTCGTCTTCGCGCAGAGGAGGACCGTGTTGCCCTTTCGGAGCTGCTTTTGCTCTCTAGTGCATCTGTCGACGCTGTGCAAGCTCTGTTGTGTCAATGTCACCATCGTGCCATGAGTGCTTCGCCGTATGCTTATTTAGATCCTTCGGATGTAGGTCCTTTACCCCCGAATGGCAGTGCAAGCGTGCATACCAGGTTGGCACATCAACCGGAACAACGGCCAATCCTGAGTCTCGTATCAACCTCAGCGCTCGGATCCACTACATCACCTGGGTCTCCTGTGGACATTGGCAAGAAAGACCCAACTCAGGACTTGACATCCGAAGGAATCACCTCGTCCCTTCGCGTCCCATCACATCCCGACCAGACGCCACTAGACCGGCCGAAATTGGCCCTTGCTACTGCGCCTGCTGCGCCATCGCGAGAAGATTGGATTAGTTTGGGAAGTGACTTCACTGGCTCTAAGACGAACCCACCGTCCCGGGCCGACCCCAGCAAACAGAAGAATCATGATACCGAACCGGTTGAGCCTAACAGGAACCTGTCGCTTGCACACCTCGCAGCTGGTATAGAGCCGGGAACGGCCCAAGCAGCGCTTCGGCAACACCAAGTCATGGGTGCTTCTAGGCTCCTCAGCTGGGCGGAGGTGTTGCATCTTACAGCCGACACTGCAGATGCGGCTCAGGCAATGAATCGCATTCGTGGACTATTCATAAGGAGTTTTGAAGCCCAGGCTCGGGAGCGTTTGCGCCTTGCGCTGTTATCAAGAGAACTAGTAACCCCCTCGGGGGTAGCTAGTTTATCCAGCTTTGTAGAATGCAACCCAGAACATGCGAAGAGTGTTACCTCGCTATTCCAGTACCTTGAAGACCAGCGGATGGGACGACTGAGCCGAAGCGACAATGTGCCTCTGCCACAGTTTTTCGATTATTATGACACTGCCCACAGCGCAAGTTCTGAGTCCCAACAGTCTCGCCCTCTGCTCACGATGCCTTTTGCACCAGCAGCCTCTCGTGAGCAACGACCACAACCTCCACTTGCAGTAACGGACATTCGCGGTTGGTTCGCATGTGTGAGAGATGCATCGAGTGTTGAGCAAAGACTTGATTATCTTCGATCAAGCCCAGCTCCTCAGGTTCCTACTGGAAGGCCCAGGCAAGGTGCAACCGACGTCGATACAGAGCCACATTCCTTAGAGGATCGAGATCCTTCGACGCGTCCCAAACCTAGTCTGCCTATCCAGCCTCCGATTTCCGAAGCATATGTCCTGCTTGCCGGCCCTGGTGACGTTCTAGCTTGTGAAGCAACCATCGCCGCTGGCATCCCTCTGGTTGTTGTACTTCCCTTTTCTCCTGATATCATGCTCGATCTTACATCAGACTCGGGCATCACAGAGGACTGGCAAGGCTGGATCAAGCGGCATTCGGGAGTTGCGGCCTGGGCAAAAGACGACGATGCACACTCACATATCGCTGGCAAGCCTCAAAGACCATCGATGGCTCCGGCGTCGACTCCAGTAACAGCCCGGTCTCTCGCGGCTAGGGTGACGTCTAGTCGAAGGATTGCCAATCCAACTCCTACCGTCACTCCCTCTTCCACACCCGTGGTGACGCCTGCTTCAGAAAGTGCAAGCGAGACACTGAAAACGCGCAGTGTGTCTTCGAGGGCAACACGAGCGAACGAAGCTCGAACCCGCACGACCGAAAGAGACCTGCTAGCTCCGCAATCCGAAGAACAAATTGCAGCTATGCGCTTGGTATCTGCATTAGTTGCGAAGGAAAAGATTGACGTAGATGAGCCTGCAAGCACCACCGTTCGTCCGCTTGCCTTAGCAGCAATTGCTCATCACCTTGGGATTCAATTCAATCAGGCCGATTCTGTTCTCTCAATAATGCTTTCCTCAAACGGTATGCCAAGACCAGGCGCGCCTCTGCCCTTAATCGAGCCCCACCTCTTGGAGACATCAGCCCTTGGAGACGCTCTGCTCCACACTGTGTCAGGTGCGTCGAGCGGCGAGTGTGGAGTGGCTTTCAGTGCCGCTGCTGAGGTGCGCAATCCGGGCATTCACCACTTCGACGCGCTACCGCAGGTTCCTCTGCCAAACACTGTGCCATTTAGGCTTCGCTTGCATTGGGTGCCTGGATGGAGATTCAGATTGATGCGAATTCTCGGTCGCGCCGCACGTGTTGAACTGCTGGACCTCGAGCTACCTGTGCGACCTAGCCTTGCAGATATCATCTCCCAGGCGACGGTAGCAGGCTCTCAGACTGAGACTGAACGTCGAGGTACTCAGGAAGGCACCAACGCATCAACCGGTTCGCAGGAGAATGGAACTACTCTATCCAGGAACCCCAACAGTATTCCTGAAGTTGATGCCGCCACCCATCTGGAAGTTGGAATGTCCATACTAAGTAGATCACGTCGCGGGGCCTCGTTACTGCACGGACGCCTGATAGGAGCAGATTCTCACATGGATGCGCCTCAAGTCGCTGATTATCCTCAAGAATCATTCAATCCTTCACGCGTTAATGGAAGTACCATACCTCAGAGCGTACCATTGTCACCCGCATCTCAAACCGGAACAGTTCAGTCGAAGAGGTCGGTCACTTGGACCCTCCCCCCATGTCCATCGGTTGACCCCGAGACCCTTGAGCCATACTTGTCTGTCCCTCCATCGCAACGTGTGCAGTTAGGAGCCATGGAGATGCAGACTAGTGGACTTTGGCCCTCCACTTCAAGTGACGAAGGCAAACACCCTAGCGAGGCTTCTTCCACGAGTGCGCATGTGCAGGTCGATATCCAGTCTGAATGCAGCGACCCCGATCACAGGTTCGATCTTCTCTCGGCTTTTGACCGCCTGCTAGCCAGGCAACTCGCTGTCGCGCGAGCACGTACTCGCGGACTTGCGCGTCGAGCAAATGTCCTCAACAACATCCATATGCAGGTTGCGCCGGATGCCTGCGGGCCGAGTGCGTTACGAATTGTTGTACTCGGAAATGAGGATGACGATGTACTGTTGGCACTGTCGAAGCGTGCCGCCACTCCCACGACGCCTGCCTCGGGCTCTTCTCGAGCAGATGGTTGTCCTTCCTCCGCAGAGGCTTCCCACGCTGCCAATGAACTGCTGAATTCCTGTAACGAACGGCCTACAAACCATTCTGCTTTGTCCTCACTAGGCAGCTCGTTGGTTGCGGCCCTCGCCCCGAATGTACTGATGAGCTTCCGTACGTCCTTGCGCCACCTGGAGAATGACTCCGCCCATCAACTTTTGAGCCTCGCACAAAGCGACCTCGTGTTCCCCTTACGAAGCATGGCTGCTGCCGCAAGTAATTCCGTTCTCATGGCCGCTGCCTTGTATGATGAGATGCGCCATTATACCGCCGACCCACAGCACACCGAGCCCCTATGCGCGGAGAACACTCCAGGCGACACTATTACATTTGTTCGGCTTAGCCCACTCTTTGAAATGGCATTCGGTGACAATGAAGAGCGAAAGGCGCCAACGGCTCTTCCAGCGTCCGAGGAACAAGAGCGCCGTGCGGCAGCGAAACCGATTGTCGAGAAAGCAGTGACTCCGAGACATGCGCTTGGGCGCCTGCTCATCCTGCTTAAGCAATCTCTCCAAGGATCTGGCCGGGTCCCCATAGTCCCATCGGGCTTTGTACCACGCGTACTAGCAGCAGCTGTCACAATATGTAAGGTCATGGGTGTCCAGCTCCCGCAGCAGCCTGCCTTTACCTCACCACCCATGCTCAATACGCTCGCCGAACCAGTACGGTGCATTATCGATTCCATTACAAGGTCGCTTCGAGTTCAATCCGAGATGATGGCTGGATGCATGCCAGTGATGGGCTCCCAAGCAAAGCGGCAGGTGCTATCGATAAACGGTGGTCCACAAGCCGATATTGGATATAGCTTCGCACCGGAACAAGAGACTCAGATCACTCCTCAGGAAATGCGAAGTGCGGCCTCGCTCGAGTACACGCATACGCGTGCCCCCGCTTCGGCTAAGTCACTACAAACGGATCCTGAGGACTTTAGCGACAAGCCGATGAATGTTGTGTCTATGAGCGCCAGACTAGGACCAAAGGATGTGTCTGGTCAGCCTCCAGCGTTCGAAGCCAGTTTGCGCGGAGAACTGGCTCCGCCCCACCCTGACGTTCTGGAAGCTGGCTTAGCGACTAGCTCATCAGGAGTCAGCAGCAGCTTCAAGTCGTTCGCAACCATATCGAACAGGATTGCGAACCCACAGCCGGTATATGCAGCTGGAGGTGTATTTGCTCGCAGTTACGTGCCTGTGCCACTGGAAAGACCACGTGCTATATTAGGACCACTCATTCACCAGCAACTTGCGAAGCTGCTGTATGCACGAGGAGTCGATGGTGAGGAGGCGACAATATCAATCCAAAGCAGCCCAGTACTCTCCGCCGTTGAGACTATACGAAGTGGATTGAGCCATGCAAAATCGGCAATTGAGAGCACATCGGGACTGAGCGTTGCGACCGGGCCTCCAACGGTAGCTCTGATAAGATCACCTGCGCGATCACAAGTTATGACGCGATTAGGCTACATGCATCATGCAGACACACCTATGACATCGCGACATCCACCGAGTGAACTTTCAGCATCGCTAGCCCCTGCATCAATTTCGACTAACTCGGTTCGATCGGGTCCTGTAAGCGCTCTCCGTACCGCAACCCACACACAAGCGGCCAATACTGCCGAGTATCATCCTCAGGAGTCCTGGTTGCATAGCTGGCAACTCGATACATTTGACCCGTTCAACCAAAGTGCTCAGACGGCCATGAGTAGCGAAACGAATCCATCACTGCATGTGATGCTGCAGACCGCAGGACCTATACTTCGTCCTCATGCTCCAAGCCCATCTGCAAGAGGAGATGAGTCTCGATCAGAATTCGTTCATTCTGAGCTTGGTGTCATTCTGCCACCCACGGGTGATGCTTATGAAAGCCTGCACAGTACCTTAACTCCTGTCTCAAGCGTGGGTCTCTCGCAGCACGATGTTACCCACCAGCATCTCACTATAGACGAGGCAGAAAATAATGAAGAGTTATTAGAACAGCTGAGCAACATCCAATACTCAGTGTCTCATCTCCAACGACAAGTGGAAAAGGTTGTCTCGCTGTATCCTAGTTTATTACCCAAGTATCTCAAGGAACGAGAATCAGATGAAACCCACAGGATGCATCGTGTCGTCCTGAGCGCATGTGCAGCTCTTGGTCCTCTCACAATGCCTAGATCCAGTAGACTTTCTCAATTGGCACTAGCCAGGGTTGCACTCTCTGAGCATCTGCAAAGTGGAAAGATTAGCCAGCGGAAAGGTTTGCCGGAATCTATTCTATGCCCAGAATTACCAGCACAGATGCGTCACGTAGCTGTCTTGACGCTCGATACATTCTCGACCGTCGCGTCAGCACTCTCGGCATCAGGCAGGGTGTACAACTCATCCATCGCGGTGCTACCCCAGCTCCGTCATTACCTCGCGCAAGTGATCTCTGAAGTAATTCAAGCTGCGTTAGATGACCTAGCGCGTGCTAAACTCGACCCAGCACCGCAGTCCTCACACAGCGATCCGGATGATGTCGCGATCTTCCCCACTAAAGATGCAACGAGATCAGGAAATCCGAGGAATGCAACGGATGATGTGCCTAGGGACTTCTGCTATAAAGAGTGCCTGACTCGTGGCGAGGTGGATAAGCTGCGCATGTGGCAGGCAGTAAATACGTATCGGTTGGATCCTGACGGAACCGCAGGCTGGAAGCAACGCCCTGCGCACCCGATACGGGAGCACCGAAAGACTGAACTCGAGCCAAATCCCCAAGAAAAAAATTCGTCTTTCCAATCACCCGCGAGCCTATCGATGGATTCCACAGCATCTCCACCTGTGCTCTTGCAAAGTCCTGCGTTTACAGCTGTTTCTCACGGCACTCCTAGTCCCAGTACGAGCGCGCGATCAACAAACTCAAGGCATAGTCCAAGGCCCTCATCCATTCTTGAGTCCATGCGGGACTCAAACGCGGGCTTATCACCGATAGTGGGATCTGCACTCGCATTGGAGCCTGTCGATATTCAGGATACTTTGGAGTCGTGTGGAGGTGTCACACTACTTGAGAACGATGATAGCTTCAGTGGATTGTTCAAAGCCCCACTATCCACTATCATCGACGGTTGGTGTTTCACACCAGATGGGTCAGCTGCTATTATCGTAGGTAAGCACGCGAGTGTCATTGCATCCATCGTGTTTGAGATTCAGCGACGCATTGCTGTTTTATCGGCATTGCCGGCATTTTCGCGCCTTGATCCAAGTGCGGAGCTAGCAAAGATCCCTAAGCCGGGGCTCGGTACGGTATCAGAGTCAGAATCCTATGAGAACTACAACAAAGATGTGAATTCTGTTCTCCAGACAGCATGGCCATCGGTACAACCGCGGGCGATTCCTGAGTTTCGACCGACCCTGCATTCGCCACGCGAAGAGTATGGACAGCTCAATACCCCAAGGTTGCGCAGCCTCCTGCCCGCTTCAACAAACACTCAAGCTCTTCCAGCATCCGCCTGTGCGATGCTTTCACGTGAAGTCATGCGTACCGCTGCCGCAGCAGCTACGCAACAGTGTCTATCAAATTACATGCAGACTCAATTGCGAACTTCCTGCCTTACACTCGAATCCATCCCAGCGTTTGATCTCGCGGTAAAGGCGGTGCTCTCTACCATCCCAGTGGCAATGGGGTCGAGTTTCTCGCTCGCAGCCGAAGCCCAGGGAGGATGTGCGTACTTCCTCTACCCTGCGTCCTATCGAGCCAGGTTACTTATTGCGCGGCGTTTGGCCCTGCTTGCTGCCCGCGATCAAGCGTTGGCGACTACGTTGTCTGATGCTCAAACGACTAATGCCGAGGATTTAAGCGACCCAATGAATGAATGGCTGATACGCTCTGGTGTCATTCGTGAGCGGGTCGGAGCCGTACGTACCAAGCTCTTGGGCGAGCTGCCCAAAGATCTTGTTAGCCCGATCTTCAGACATTTTACGGTTCAATCGCCTGAACTCAGTGCCATTGTCGAGAGTCTCCAGCGAGGGTGCCCGGTTGGTCAAGTACTCGCAACTAAGGCCTTCACCGACCTAGTTTATGACACTTCGAATGAGGCTATCCACGATCAGGCAGGTGAATCTCCGTTCGCGTTTTCAGCTCTCCACACGCGTTGGCTCATCAGAACTGTACAGGATTCGATGTGCATGAACCGTGACATGACAGAGTTTGCTACCCATCGATACCGCGATGGTGGTGAGGTTTCAGCCGATGATAAGCTTGCCTATGCACCGGATGAACTAGATGCAAGTGGTTCACCCTCGCCTGAAAGCCCACGTGATAACCACAGCTTAGATCTACCTAAACCGAATCCAAAGAGAGCGGAAGGTCCTGCTCGTAGCACTTTCAATCGTGGTGAGGTTGCTCAGACTGCAGGATATTCCACCACGGTAGTAATATCCTGTAGTGATCTGAGGCCAGACGCCCTGAGACGGAATATACTCGCAAATACGGTGCGTCACAGCCTCGGGTCGTCTCGCCTAACTGATGGCCAGTCTCCTTCGGCTGTATATCGACCGATCTACCTCCGTGAGTCCATCGAGCAGCTAAGGCGCCATATTGTGCGTAGTCTCTTTGTGACCGTGCTTTACCGGGCTGCCACAGTCATGTTGCGATGCAAGCACCATGCGCTTCTTGTTGCAGCATGTGCGTCCCCCGATACCCCGCGAGCTGCCTTCAACGATCCTCAGGCTCTCGACGTGTCGCTGGCTGGAGTGACAACACCCACAGCAGCCGGACATGCAATCGAGTCTTCTTTAGCAAACCTACCAAACCTTGCCCGTGAGAGAGCCAACGCCATCTATGCTCGCCTCCGGAATAACAAGATTGTTTCGAATGCGCGCTCTTCCGCAGGGAAGTCAACGCAACCACTACGGACACATTCCAATAAGTTTACCCTCGCTGGCGAAGCCGAGCCTGAACTTTCCGAGATTGCAAATCTGGTGGCATCTCTAGGAGAAGGGGATGAAGAAGGTGCATCCTTCTCAGGAGTTAGGTTCCCATCAGGTCCACTTGTTCATGTGGAGCTTACTCCAATCTCGGCTGGCCAGTCAATGAGATTCCCGTTCACAAGTGCGCAACCTGCAAATGGGCCAGGACGAAACGGCATCGAAACCCTCAGCGCTTTCGGGGTCAGTAGTTCAGGTGGAAACTCTATGCATGGAGCATCCTCAATGGCTGGCCTTACTGTCCACTGCTCGTATATTCTTACACAAATTGATAGAGAGTGGCAGCAAGAACAGCGAGAGGCTCAGAGAAAAATCGAGGCCTTGGCTGAACAGGCCCATGACAGCAAGCAGGAACAGAGCACACCACCACAAACCAGCACAGACTCGCACCGCCAGCCAGACAGCTCGCAGTTGAGGAGCAAGCCACCCCATTGGTTCACGAGCTGGACAACCGAGAGACACTGCATCGTTAGCGTCCATGCCACAGTGAACGAAATCTGTCATAAGCTTCTCTCAGTCACGAAAACTGCTGCACCTACAACGCCAGCAGCCCCAGAAAAATCTGAATCATTACGGCATTCTGCGGGTGCACAGTCAACTTCTCCAGAGCCGAGTCGAACGCTTGCCATTCTCAATGCTGAGCCTGATCAAGAGCTTCTGGAGGCGAATCAGGCCGCTGTTTCTTCACTGAATGAGCGCATCAGGCAGGCATTAAAGGCTGAGCCACGTGTGCTGAGAAGTACATTTTATATTGAACCCCGCCCAGTAGTCGCCGTGCAAGTCGAGCAAATTCGGCATGAACGTGTGGAAACGACGACGATCGAGCTCTATCAGATAGAGGACTCTCGTAGTGTGTAAAATTCCGTCACATGGCAGATGTGGCAAGCAACCAGAGCACAAAATCGTGTAATAAATGTTTGTTAATATGACTATCTGCGCATTTCTTTGTGCGCTTCGCAAGCGCCACAGGCGAACTAAGACCCTAACCCCGAGACACTGTCGTCTTCCCCTCGAGAGCTTCGAAAGGAAAAAAAACAGGTTCGAGCACATTTCCGTGTTGCTTAGACTGCAAGAGGTAGCAAGTGTGTATGACTGGAGTTTTGTCAACACACACCAACAAGTTGACACGACTGTATTGTGAATATAATGCCCTCGAGAAACAGGTATTTGTCTCCATTTTGCTCCCACCGTAGTGCCCCCGTACGGGAACGCTATCGGAGCGCGCAGTCCTTTTTGCGGTTTGCTCACGAAGCAGATGAATGTGTAATCCCCTATACACTGTGTAGATATGAGCGCGCGCTTCAACGACATATGGACGCAAAAGGCGCGGCAGCTCGGGTTCCCCTCGCGAGCTATGTTCAAGCTTCTGGAGGCGAATAAGAGGTACAAGATCCTCAAGCCAGGGCATAAGGTTGTGGATCTGGGTTGCGCCCCTGGATCTTGGTCCAAGCTCGCAGCGCAACTCGTGGGGCCTAAAGGTATTGTGTATTCCGTGGATATTCAAGCCCTTACGCCGCAGGAGCTGCAAGTTATGGGAGTAATTGACCCCAACCTCCCAAAGGCCGATCAGAAGAAACAATTGAAAATCGAGCGTGAACTCTCGAGATCAACGGCCCCTGTGATCTTTCAACAGGCCGATGTCACGGTATGGACTCCACCAAAAGAAATTCGAAAGCGCATCGACGTTATTCTGAGTGACATGGCTCCGAAGACTACTGGAATTCCAGATAACGACGCAGACTTGTCTGCCGAGCTCTGCCATGCTGTTCTTGACTTGGCACCCCAGCTATTCCGAACCTCTAGAACCGCAGATTCTGAAATAGACGAAGACAATGGAGATCATGAGACAAATGGAGAACTCAAGGAGCCTCCAAAGACACAGGATTCACCCAACCTATTGACGGATGCCTTCTCTGCACTCCACGTCGGTCACCTTTCTGCACGAACTCATCAGGCTGGTGGCAAGCATCATATGGATGCTGATGGGACTGTTGAGGTCGATTTGGAGATGTTTCGCGATGAAAATGGTGAACTCAACGTCTCCCGACTAAAGAAGGTAATTCGAAGGCCAGGTCTCGTCCAGCCGCTTCCACGAGAGAAAGAAGCCCTTGCGAAAAAGTCACAGGATGGTGGCTTCAATGAATCACAGGACGCTGGTGCGCAGCACCCATCGCAACGGAGAAAGGGCCGGGGTGTGCTCTTCATGAAGGTCTTCCAAGGTGGTGAGTGCTTCAACTCAGTTATCCAGCGCCTTAAGGAGGAATTTGCTAGTGTCCAGACATTTAAGCCTGAATCTTCCCGCTCAGAATCTGTGGAAGTCTTTCTTCTCGCACGGAATTACTTGGGTAAGCCTGCGTACCACCTCAACCCATTTAGGAGCAGCCTTGAGAGCAGGCAACAATCCGGTAGGAGAGCATCTGAACAAATTCTCTCACGCAAAGAACTCATCGAGCAGCATCGAGAGGCAGAGGCAAAGTACAGTATGGCGTACATCAACTCGAATAACCCCAAGGACATTGAGCTTCACCAACGGTTAAGAAAATATGTGAATCTGCGCATGCCCACTGGTGAAGAAACCTTGGTGAACGAAGAGAACGCGCGCTATTTGGCTGATGCCGACGACATTTACTTCTCAAGTGTTTCCCACAGGCCACGAAAGATGCCTGAATCACTGAAGAAGTTCCTTGCGGACAGGGCGGAATTTGAAGCCAGGAGGATACAAGAGGCGCAAGTCCGAGCTCAGTCAACGCCTGAAAGCGAGCAATTCAATGCATCCGAAGACACCAACTCGCGTCAATCAAGTTTTGACTCGATGAATGCCACTGAAGCAAAGAGCAAAATCGCAGCAGGTAGTAATACGGCCGCAACGCCAGTTGTAGTGTCCAATCTCACGGAATCCGCCATAACCTCAGCTGACAACAGCGATGTGGATCAAGTCGAGCGGCGTGAGGATCTCACCTCGAGTATTACTGCCACGGTGGCAACGAGGAGATTGAGAGCGAGGAGGCCCGCAGCCCCAACAGCATCCCCCTCTGCCGTCCCAACAGACTTGGAAAGCGCCATTAAGGCCGGCCTGATTGGTCGAATTGACGATTTCCCTGATTTGAAACAGAACTTGAATGGTCTTGTATGGGAATTAGTTGAAGGTGAGGAAGAAGAAGGTGATGAGGATGATGTGAAAGCAAGGAACTCGGCAACTTCGTCTAAGAAGCAATCTTCTCGGAGTGCGAAGGGTAGACGTCTGTTTGTCGGCGGGCCTCTCAAGTGGAGTGGACAAAAACACTAAGTCGTTCGCACTAGTATCAGTCATTGTCTACAAAACTCAACATGCTCAAAGAGATGTAAACGACTAGTCTTAACGTGTTGTAAGTGCTCTTGGAGCTCTAAAGGCCGGCGATGAATCCCGGCCCTGCAATGCAACGCTGGAATTGATGTTTGAAATGCATCATACTTGTTGTTATTACTAACTGGTCCGTTTAGTGGGCATGCACACCCTCTGTGCAATATAAGCCTGAGAGTGTCCTTATGCGTACATAACGCCCACCTCTGTTCGCTTCAACATGTAGGATCGTGTTGTGAAGACGGCGGTTACCGAACTAGCTGCCATGATGCCGAGGAGGATTTTGGTCAGTAAACTGTGCTTTTGGAGGAAATCATACGCAGTCAATGCAGGACTCGACGAACCTGTGTCTTCTAACTTCTCGACGAGATCCCGGAGTCGACTCTCCCAGAATAGAACGACAACCAAAACCAAGATTTGCCAAATGGCAAGGAACACAAGGAGGATAATGTAGAAAGGCAGCAGGAAGCGGAGTTTGAGGGAAAGGAGACCCATCACGCCGATACCGAGATAAATGAAACCGATGAGCACCAGGATTTTCGAAAAGGTAGTCTTGTTTTCATTCATGAGATAGAATCCACCGGCCGTGAAAAGCGAGCCGTAGATGCAATTCGCCATGCTGAAGAGTGTAATCACGAAGCTGCTTGAGCCCGTTGTCATCTTGTCACCTAGTAGATATCGTTGGGGGAGGGTGTGGGTTAAGAAGTCATGAGATCAAGGCCATCCCAATATGCGCGCATTGCACGCATATCCAGTGAAGAGCCGCATGCGAATAGGTATGAGGCTAAGCATCTGCACTACGCGCATTAGATACATATAGCAGCACTTGCACTCAACTCGTCGTGCTCATATGAAGTTTGCTGTAACCCATCAAGCGAAGACAATCGGATTGTTTGTTTTGGGAGTAACTCCACACCAAGCGGCAAACACTTTATTTGCTCCATCGCTCACTCTTCTGCCCACCGTGAGCCAGTCTGGGAGTGCCGGCAAGTTGTGTCGTCGAGCACAGAGTTTTGGCACCATTTGTTGGCCCACCTCTGTTGTTCTTCGTTAGTGAGCTCAACGATGTCAACAGAAGTCATTGGTACCTCGTATGGAGCACAAGCGGAGAGTAAGGCGCGCAACTCAAGCTAGACCTCCTTCCACAGCATATCTACAAAATATGCTGCTGAAACATGAGCCTTCGCCATTGCCTTGCTCGACGTCGGCTCACCAATCTCAACCAGAAAAATTCTCCGGAAAGATATTCGCGCATTGTGACAAAAGGAACAAGCTTACAAGATTCGTAGTAGAAACAATACACCTCTATGTATAGTAGCCTCACCGAGCATGCATAGCATACGCTACCTGCAACCAATGGATCCCAGGTCTGCCTATGTAGAACGGAGAACTTTGTGATAGGTATAAAATGGAAGTCAATTGTGACATACATTGTATGAGGTTCCGAGCAGCAGGAATCCTGCTGTCAAACACTCGATCGATTCACATAACGCTCGTTGATAGTTACTATGGATAATATCGAGGTAAGTCTGGTAATCCGGATAGTAGCGGCCCGTGTGGCAGCAATCGTAGTGTCGCTGAGCACAGTTTTATCTCACCCACGAATCCGAGCAGGTAGCCGGAGATATGACGAGAAAAGTAAGGATAGAAGCGGACTGAAGTGCAAGTACGGTATTATAACTCGTTCGCTTGAACGTAAGATATCTGATAGGGGATGCGCAGGTGGATTAATTCGACCATCCAACAGCACGACTGGGGTTCTTGGTCTTCGGTGGTTACAGATAGGAAGTATAGGGGGACTATGATAGCCAATGAGTTAAGGTCGACACATAAAGGAGATAAAGGAGTCCTGGATATGCTAAGGAGCGAGTCTTCGTTGAATGCAACGAAGCATGCGTCAGTTGGTTCGAGGGGGGACGGAGCGAGCGATCGATCTGATTCAGGAATTAGTTTTAGGAAGGTCTCTTGATGAGATATCAGCTGTGGCCTGTTTAGCTCTGCAGTATCCGAAGCTATAGGGCCCAGCTGTCGTGAAGCTTGCTGCGTCGACATCTTGCTTGTGGTGAACTTGCTTCGCTTAATGAGGAAGGGTGGATCGCGCGTTGTCCTTGTAGTACTGGCGGATCTCACGAGCACGGTAAGTCAAACCCGTGTAGATAATGCTGAAGGCAAGAGCCGAAGCGAGGCCAATCTTCGTAATCGATGAGTGATCGCTGAACCAGTCGTGCATGCGACCGGAACCGTCTTCGAGATCATTGATTGCATTAAGAGACTTCTTCTCAAAGAAGACGAAGGTGATGAAGAGACCAAAATTCCAAAGAAGGTAAAGGACAACCAAAGCGAAGTGCGGGAAGGACATCAAGGGGAATCGCTGTGCGATGACACCGAGGGCGCCGATTGCCACATAGATAAAGGAAACGAGGAGAAGCAGTCTGGAGAAGTCGGTGTTGTCTTCCTTGATGAGGTAGCCAGCAATACCCATGACAGTCAAACCAACAAGGGTTTGGAGAATGTTGAAGAGGAGGAGGAACTTGTGGAGAGTGGACTCAGAGAACGATGCCATGGTTGTCTACATAAGTTTGGGGTCAGCATTGGTGTCCTACGTTAGCACAGGAATGAATGCAGGCAGAGGCTGCTGGATCAGCAAGTTGCTGGCGCGCAAAGCAAAGCACTCCAGTACGCGCAGCACTGATAGCATTGCTACAGATGCCCTCAGCATACCCAGCGCATAGGGCTTAGAGCCCATGCTAGCTCTTGCTTATCTGCTTGCTCGAAGTCTGATTGATTGCAGCGATTGCCATGCTTTTCCAGAGCAATTTTGTCCAGGCAGGCTTCCTCCAGGTGGACTCCGCCGTGAAGCTACCGCTTGGAATTATGTTACACGTCTGCTACTCACAGTCAAGAACACATGCAGCGACCGTGTGCGATCTTGAAGAAAACCGTGAGCAAACCTAGAGCAGACTGTGAGCGAATCGGAATTAAACCGTGAGCATCCAGAGAGGACTGTGAGCCATCCTTAGAATGAGCATACAAGCATTCGATGTTAGCTGTGGCAAATTGGCGCAGGCCTAAATGAGTGCCGAGTGCTCTGGTAATGCGAGTTTTTATTGGAGGTGGTCTGAGACAGACGACAATGTAAGATAGTGTGGTGGTCGGATCGCAAAGCATGGTCCATGCTCCATGCTCCACCGGACGCAAAGACTAGGCGCTTGTCTTGTAAGGGCCCGAGAACCGTTTGGCACTCACTTGTCCTGGCCAATGAGAGAGTGGAGCGAGGCGCGAACATAGTCTGCGATTGCGACGCTATCAAATGCAGTTTCCGTACAATAAACAGCAGCTCCCAGGGGGGCCGACCCATCAGCACCATCGCTACTTTCCTCGTCCTGAGCCTCGTCTTCGTCAGGCGCAGGACTTTCGATGTTGGACCGTTCTTCTTGCGCTTCAATGGTGGCTGCGAGCCGGCACGCTGTGCTCGCTAGTAACTTGCGAACATGCGACAGGATTTCTTGATCCCTGAGTTGCCAAAGTGTGTTGACTGCTTTCATCGCTGCATGTGTAGCGACTGGTGAGTAATTAATGTTCATCGAGATGCTTGGTAACGAAGTGTCCACGGGAATCGCCCGTAAATATTTCATCAAAGTGTCACTTTGAGCTGTGTTATAATGGCTTACCATGCTGAGTCGTGAGACCGTGAAGTCAAGAGCGATAAGAGCAGCCGAACGAATGGACTCATTCATGTCTGAGGTCCCAGCGAAGACCAAGTGCTCGAACGATCTGAGCACAATGAGATGTAGTTTGGTGGTAGCCTCCAATAGAGAAGAACTAGCGTGTTCATTGGCGTTGCATGCCTGACAGAGATACGTAGTATGGTAGAGGAGCAGGGGAAGCGCTGAGGAGAGCAGGGCGTTGATAGCAGTATGACGAAGATGATCATGGTGCTGTTGACGTAGTGCAGTGGAGATGCATTTATCGAACCAGTCAGCAACGTTAAGAAGTCCCTTCACTGCATCAAACGCGCAAGGACTTTGCAATAGCTGGCACACAGCTGATTTTACATTCAAAGCAAGAAGATGAAGCCCCCAATGAACGATTTCTGAGTTTTCGTGTCGCGACGACGCATATGAAGCTACAGAGATCCACCACTGCTGCAACGCCTGAGAAAAGGCTACGCTCCGTATCTCATTGTCGAGCATCGAGCATAACGTGGTCATCAGTCGCACCTTCGAGCCAAAGCAAAGGCGGACGTGTCCTTTAAGCTGAGGACTATCGGCCAATATATGTGTAGTCAGACGGACTAGCTCCTGCCCCACTTCGCTAACTCTCTGCTCGGGGAGAGTATCCAATGCGAGCTGCGCGACGGCAGTGAGTGTCGTGAAGTAGCGAACGGCACAGTCAGGGTGCTTGGCATCGAGAATAAGATTGGTAATGAAAGGGGCTGAGACTGTGCATGTGTCGTATGATCTTCTGCATGCGAGCATGTCAAGACCGAGGATCGAAGTAGTAACGTGAACTGCCGATACGAGTAACGCTTCATACCCAAAGGACATCAGGGTGGGGTATCGAGAACTTGGGTCGCCTGCTACCATTGTCTGCTGAAGAACATCCAAAGCGAATTGATGTAGACTCGAGTGGAGCTGTGGATAAATCTCGCACCGTTTACCGCTCTTTGCTATACATGTAGCAATCAGGGAGGAGATGCGCAGCATGTGCACACAAATCCATGCTGGTGAGGATGAAAGTTTGGCAAGATCAGTTGTCATGTCTATACCGACAGAAGCAAGTCGTGACAACTGTGTTACTTGGAGCTCGTGTGCATCGGCGACTGCCTTTTCTAACGCAAGAATTGCAAGATACTGCAGGCCTGAACATTTGTTCCAATTCTTGCGTGTAGTCTCGTGCGTTAGAGACCGGATGGCATCAATGGCCAGGTGGACGCGAAATGTAGGAGCTGCAGGAGTCAAGGCCACAATCGCTCGCGCTGCTGTGCGGCGTAAGTGATCGTTTTCATGCGCGAGAATGGGGAGAATTGAAGGCCCTAGATGGCTGAGTAAGAAAAGTGGCTGGCGAAGCGATTCCTGGGTCAAATCAGTTCGCGTACCGCTTGGGTCCTCGAAACACGGTAGAATCGTTCCACTCTTCTCCTCATAAGGCGCATACGAGGCCTGGTCGCTACCACACGACATATCATCTGCAAGCGACGCAAGGACGATCAGGATGGGCATCAGTGACGAGCCAGTGTGACTCTCGCGAGCCCTCGAACCTTGCTGACGTAGTGCGGCGACAACAGTATCGAGCATGGAGAGAGGATAGCTTGAGAAAAGCTGGACTGCAGTCAAACTTGAAGTTGCATGTGAGTATGGAGAAACCTGAGTCATATAATGGGATGCTAACTTAGGGACAATACCGCTGATTTCAGAGTTCATCAAGATCTCTGGGCTTGGAATAAACAGCAAGTCTGGCCGAACGAGTGATCGATCCACACTTGCCGAAAGGAAGGCAGAGTCGGGCAAACTTAAATTAAGCATACGAGATGACAGTGCAGCAAACGCGAGAACAGCGACGTTGCGAATATTCCAATTTGAATCCACAATTCCTCGCGTCGTAAGCGTCAAGATCGAGGCGAGATGTGCTGGAGACAGTAGTGCCGAAATCTGTCGAGTACGAAGGATTGCACGCAATAGATTGAAAACTAGTACTCGTGGCTTCCATGAATCATCATGAGAAGTCTCTGTAGCATCACATCCGGAGTCTTCAAACTCGGAATAGATGGCAAGTAGTGTCTCAACGGACCTATTCACAAAGACCTTGCCTTGGGATTGTAACGATTTTGTACTTCCATGAATGGACGAATGTCCCCTTGACTTCGATGTTTCGTTTGCAGGCATAATGTCTTGTAACGAAGATCGGTAACCACTTTTTTGACTAAGCAAAGAGGATTTAAGTAGGGCAATGAGTAGGAAAGGCAAACCTGCACCTCGTCGGATCCATGACGTGTCTGTCGGGTCAGCAGACTTGCGTACACACTCGAATACGTAGTCGACCCAGCTTCCGACTAAATCACGAGTCGTCCCTCGGTATGCTCCGGCATGCTGGGCCTGCGCATTCGATGACACAAGCGTGGAGCAGACTTTTTCGAGCGCTCGCTGCGCCGAACTATGCACTCCCATATGCTTCGTGGTCAGTAGCAATCGAATAATGGTAATGCCCCCTCGAGCAAGGCACAAAGGGGACAGTAGGCCAGGATCCTGAGGAGGAGCCTCGAGTTTACCACTTGGGGTATATGCATCATCCCCAAAGGTGGGCTTGGCGTGAACAGAAATCGGGATGCGAAGTACACTTCGCGAACAAAGAAGTGCGGGATCAGCTAGCCATTCTGAAATAATTAGACACAGCTCACGAGTCATAAGCCAGTTCGCAGAGGCTGCAATACGATCGTGATTTGTTTGGGGTGTTTGCGCTGTTTTTGCTTCATGTTCTGGACTCTCCATTTGTGTAGAGTCCAGAACGTAGAGATGACCTCTGCAATCGACGTCAACAGTTAGGTCTTGTAAATCAACTGAGATACCCAACTCTGCGCATAGCAGTTCTGCGAATGAATCGGTCCCAATGAACGGCTTTAGCATGCGCATAAGCCAGGGGCTGGAGCTACGTGATAGCTCGAGTGGGATGGACGCTGTGTGGATTCGTGTTGAAGGGTCTTCTCGCCCGTTAAGCTTTAGCAGCAATTCGGCCGAGGCCAGAACGCGATCAGTAACCGCAAAACTGAGGGCCCTCACGAGTGTAGGAATGAAGCCTAGGCCTTCCAAGTTCAGACTCTCTGATGCAGTGGCACAATCTTGGGATAAGAGCTTCGACCAAGGAATGCCCAGCAGAGCATTGCGCAGGAGGGCCATTGACACGAAAAGACCACGCATAGCCGCACTTAGGCGCACGTTGGGGGGCACGGCCATGGGGTTGAGCGTGGGGAGTGGTGTTCTACCGTGCAAACGAACTGCAAGAGCAGGGGCAAGGCAGGCCAGCCCCGCGTCAAAGAGGGAAAGAAGACAGGCAAGATGCACAAGCGGGCCAGGAATTCGAATCGGATGGGTAACAGGTTTTCCATCGTCATTTTGCAACTGAGCGCAGCCTGGGGCGTCCAAAGGCCCAAAGGAAATCTGTGAAAATGTTGAGCATTCCTCTAATCCTGCGATGTCTGCGGTTTTTAGGCAAAATGGCTGCAGTTCTTGATGAACTCCTTTGGAACCAACCAGGTCTTTTGTCAAGGCGTCAAATACGCACTGCCAATCACTAATGGATGCATCTGATAGAGGATCTTCGCTCAGATTATTGGAATAATTTGAAATGATGAACGCATAGCGTAGGCCGGCGGCAATTTGGGTCATAGCCTTTAGTGGTCTCGTGTGGATCGCATTCGCGATCTCGTGCGTGATCCGACTAGATACACCCATAGAACCGTCTCGTGGAAGGAGTAGTGAGAGAACTGGCGCAGCTTCAGGGCCCTGTGTGTGTGAAGAGGAAGGGTTAGAGTTAAACCTCCCGATCGCGAGCAGGATCGAAAGTAAGTTCTTCATGAAAGGTTGATTAAGAGTCTCCATGGTACTCGCTGCGAGCTTTTCCCAAGGATGACGAAGCGGCATGGAGAATGCAGCCGATATCACGACGGGCGAGAAGACTCGACCAACCAAGTTTGATAAGTGCATGGATGAGAAGCTAGTGCTCGGTGATGGGATCGAAGGGTTGAGTACATTGGTTGGCTCATATGAGAAGAAAGTTACCAAACCAGCAGCTCCTTCAGACGTGGCAAGCTCTGCCATGTACTCTTGGCATTGCCTTAGGGACGTTACCACAGCCTCCGCCTGTGCGATGAAGCTCAAAGAATCTAACCCAAATTGAAGAAGATGAACGAGTTTCCGCTTGGTTGCCTCCACCGCGGTGCCTGGTAGATTTCTCTGATCAACATTTTCCTGTAACAGGCACTCGGCTACAACAAAGGTGATGAATCGAATGAGGAAGCACCAAAGCTCCACAACGGATGCCGGAGCCAGTTGGGATGTTGGGTGAGTCAAGCTGGCTGCGGCAATTGTGCGACGGTGCTGCAGATAAGAACGCCGACCATACGTAGCCGAAACAGCACAACGTTGAATAAATCTGCATATTGACTGAGAAATTGACTGAGGGATACCATCGGAAGAGTAAACGAGATGTGGTAATGCTAGTATCACGGCCTGGATCTCCAGCGAAGAGGGAGCTTCGCTAAGTGCAATACCTCCCGAGATGAGGCTCCATGTGCTTGTCCTGATCATCAGCGATGGATGAAGAAGTAGATCAGCTAGTTGATTAGGTTCGGCATTACCGCGTCCTAAGACCACGCTAAGTGCATCCGCCAGTGAACTGTCGTGCCGGTTCGAAGCTTGGGTAGTGTCTCTGGACGCTGATGGCAGAAGACCGAGAGTTCGAGCTCGTACAGTAAAGGCGAGGTATGCTTCATCGATCTGCAACGTGTTAGACGGATTTTGTGTCCGGAAATATTGAAATGTTGCAGCTAAAAGGTCAAACGTGCGAAGGATCTGAGGACCCATGTGGATCGTTGAAAGCTCTTGTGATGAAAGCAGTTGATCGATGACACCAGCCGTTGACAGTAATGCTGTCCTCAGTTGCTTCGCAGCGGCAACCCAAGTGACGTGACGCGAAGGCAAAATCGTGCCAGTTACAATCTGCGGCAACCATGATGACAGCCAGGCCTCCACGGATGGGAAGACAACGCCTTCGTCATGACCCCTGTCACCGGAGTCCTGGTCGGGAGCTGGAGGCAATGTCATTTTGAGTATGCATATGAGCAGACGTGATGCTGGCGAAAGAAGATTTCCATCGGCCAGCGTCGCAAGCAATGTCGGAATGAGCCAATTGCGCATTGCTTCCGCGGGTGAACCAGTTTCCGTGTGGAGCAAGGGTCGAACCCCAGTATAAGGCAAGAGCATGAGAATTCGCTCAAGAGCCGTTCGAGAAAATGGTACAGGAATAATGATTTCCTCCTCGATGGCCTCGTCGAGGATGCTGGACATGCTGCTGTTACGAAGAATCCTTTGTACAATCCCAGCAGCATCACTGTTCTCGGCAGTAGAAGCGTCTGCTACGTCTAATGCCGCTGGCTCGTTACCTTTCAGATGCCGCAGGTGCAGTGCCTCCCTGCAATTGCGTACTCTCGCGACGACAGATGACATTCTCGTGGATTGAAGAAGCGCCACAAGTGGGGAGTTTTCTTGTGAGGTCATGGAGTTAAGCGCACGCACAAGCATTGCAAGCACATTCCTAGCTTCATCTGCTAGCGTCCGATTCGTATGAGCTGCGAGATCAAGCAGAGTCGGTAGAATGTGGGTCGTAACAGCCTCACAAGAATTCTCGACTCGAACACACCGATCCCTCTGCAGCTTCAGGCATCGTCGCGTCCAGGCCTCGATTGTCGCAAGAATCAGGAACCCTTGCTTCGATGCAGCGTGCTCGGCATCAGAACCGTACAGTGCTGTCACCTCTCCTGCAAGGATTGATAGTGTGCGTGGAGCCGCTCTAAAGAACAGTGACGACTCTTCGATGTCGTCCTCATGGGTGGGGCTCGGTTCAACAGGCCGCAGAAGAAGGGAATCTGGAGATTGGGCAAAAAATGCTTGCAATAAGCAGGCTCGTGTTGCCAAGGAAAGTGGGAAACTGCTCGCCTTCACACCACGCGCGATTTGTTCGAGGGTACTGGCGAGCGATACTGAGGGATTATGAAGGCGATACGCTACGTAATCGACCCAAGAGAATGTGGTTTCTGAAGTGACATGTTCATGAAATCTCCCAGACTCCATTCCAACAAGAGGGAGAGGAGTGTGAGTACAAAGATGATAGATCTTTGCTAACGAGTCAGAGGTAGGCTCAATGGCGTATAGCGCAGTAATCAGTGGCTGGCTTGCCTTCAGCACGCTTGTGTGATCAAAAACGTGTGCAAGGCTGCATAACCTGGCAAGCTCCGCAACAACAATGGCAACGTCGCATGGCAGATGGCATTGAGCAGCATACGGAGCTTTGAGACGCACTGAGAGTGGAGTCGAAAGTGTGTTATCCCCTAGTACAATATGAAGAAGGGAATAGCTCTGCAACAGGAGGGGAAGGCCTGTGACTGTCACAGTGGAATCTTGGAAATCTGACTTTGCTGGCAATGCGTAGAACCTTAGCATTGCATCGCTGTCCGAGAACTTGCCCTCTTCGCGCGACTGAACAAATCGCTTGCGGAGGACGGCATAACTAAGCTGAGTCGTAATACGGGATATCAAGCTGGTAACTGCTACGTCAAACTCAACGTGACTCAGGGTAGCACGGAGGCCATCCTGGATGGAGCTTCGATGTGAAAGAACGAAGAAGGGGCAGTGAAGGATTTGGTGGACTACTGAGAGCGCGGCACTGACCTGAGCTGGAGCGTTTTGAGCTGATGTCACGAAGGCACTATATGATGTGTTGGTTTCGTTCTGAACGCAGTATCGTCTTGAGGCTGTAATCTCCAGTATCTTGATTCTTTGCAGCCATTGCAGACCATCTCCTGATTCAAGCTCTGTCCCCTTTGGAACGTCCGGTGGCAGTGGCGTTCCCTCAACTAGGTCAAGTGTGTGCCGGAGTAACTTCATGAGTGCAGTATCTAGGAAGGCACGCATTGCGAGAGCAGCTCCCATCAGGCGACTAAGCACGGTTTGGCCCATGCTTTGCAACTGCTTTCGCAACCCTGCAGGCAGTGGCTGCGCTGGCCCAGCGCTTTCGGCATTGTCTTCCACCCAAGGAAGGAAGTCAGGATAGCATGTGCACGCGATACCTTTGACAAACTCGCCATAGAATGCAATTTCTTCTGGGAGCAGTTCGTCCCCTCTTCCCAGATCCTGCGCCACCGCCTCAACTAACGATTTGGCCGCTTTGCTTCGGGTCTGAGAACTTGAGACTAGGAGTTGCTGGAGGGCCGATGGGCAATGTAATATGGTCTTGGGCATGGGATTCGATGCGACTGAGCGCTCATAGCTGTCAAGAGCCTGTGACCAGACTGCATAACAGAGCGCACCGAACACCTGCGCCGACTCTGCGCACTCTGAGCTCATGTGTCGCGTGTTCGATGACAAGGATGTTTGTCCAGGAACTGAACCGTAACTGAAGCCCAATTTCAAGGTCCCTAGCGCAGTAATATGCAATTATTCCTAGTTACCTGCCCGGGAGTCGCCGGATATGGTAATCCAGAAAATGTAGATGTATTGAGGAAATTTGGGTGAACCACGGACAGAATCCATTTCAGCTCCTGGCTTGTGAAGAGTTTGCATAATCTAGTATAACCAAGGAAGATGCGATGCCAATAGGTATAACGCCCTCTACCTGCCGTTTGAGCTCGAAGAAGACCCAGTCGTGTCCTGCTTTTCTGTCTCAGGCGTGTTCGGATGGTCCAAAGAAACGTGGTCTCTTGCCCGCTTGATCATGCTACCTGACGAAAAACTGGCAGCAGGATCAAAGAGGTTTTCGATGGGTAGTTTATCTACGTCCGGAATTGCGGATCGAGGCGCTCCAGGCTTGAACGACCAGTCGTGTGGAGGTTTAGCATCCAAGACAGCACTGATCAAAGCCTCGATCTTGCCTGGATCCAACTCGGATACATGTCGGTGAACGCTATCTTGCAAATCGTACGCGTCTAAACCAACCTTATACTCATCTGCGTCGTCATATTTCATTGGCACTGGCAATGATATCGAATGTGGAGAGGCTCCAACTGGTGGAGACTCCATTAGCTCATGTGGAATCGAAGGACTAGGGGAGCCGATTTCTTCAGGCGGAGGATTGAAAATGTGGAATGGATTGAGTAGCAACTTGAACGACATTGGAGCAACACTGAACGGACGATCGCTAACTGGAGGTGCCTCGATCATGTGACGTACCGCGTCGAAGAACTCATTCGTTTCGTCGATAGGATTTGGGGAGCCTCTCAGTGGAGACGATGGCGAAAATACTACATCCCCGAGCTTAGGAGGTGCAGCCTCATGATCATCGAGTGTCAAGAAGCGAAAAACGGCTCCTGGGTGAAAGAGATCATGAGGTGATGGCGGTGGAGATGGAGGTGGCATGCCCTTCAGTCGAACACGCTCGGCCAATGCGGGGTGAAGGCAGAGCAATGGATAGGGAGGTACATGCTCGCTCCGCTTCTCGATCCACTGCATACGCTCAGGCGGCCATATCCTAGCACATACACGACCTTCGACGAGACCTGCTGGAATCGGACCAAAGACACGAGAATCTACGCTCTTTGGTTTGTTATCCCCCTCCACCCAGATGTGACCTTGGGGAATCCTCCTTTCTGAAGTGACAAGCCCGAAAGGGGTAGGCGTGGCAATGCTGTAGGGTGTCCCTGTAAGCCCAACGACACGCTTGCAGTACAGCACACCCGGGTGTGTGGGTGACTGGAAGATTACGATGTCTCCTACCTTCAAATCCTGGCACGAAGTGATCTTTTCACATAGAACCACGTCGTCCTCTGCCGAAAGCGTAGGCTCCATGGACGCACCTTGGAGCTTCACAGCATCCACAACTATGCGACGGATGGTATACGTCACGACACCAACCCCTAGTGCGATCTTTGTGCCCCTCCAGATCGACTGGCCGATGCGTTGTAAGGTCTGTTGCATCGTGAACATGACTGCTGGGCGCTAGGCGTGGATCCCCAACTGGGTACTACCGAGCACAGGATCTAGATTCAGGTGACAATATCTTGGAGGTATATCGATCGAGATGCTAGATCCACTGGTCGTCACGATCCGTCCCTAGCTAGAAAACACAGCGAGATGAGACTGTGATGGGAGGAATTCGGTGTTTGTGGTGAGGAGGTTTGATCTGCAGTGTTGATGGAGGGATTTCTTGAATATCAAGGGTAAGGCGAGGTCTTGGCAGCGGTCTGAACTTAGTTAGTGCGTTTCCAGATGTCTAACACGAACGTATCATCTCGAATGCGTCTACACTTCAATGAAAACTGTGCACTTTGCTTCGAGACTCCATCCACCGGTGGATGGAATTTCACCCTAATTCAGCTTTTTCCCGGGAAAAGTCAGCAAGCTAATTCACAGTGCACAACGTGTGAAAGTCAGAGTTGTGGAGTAGACTTGTCGGATTCGTTGGCCTCAAGGTCTGTAACAAGTTCTAAAATATCCATTTTCATGACGCCAGCGCCGAAACACTCAACATGAAGCCCACACTTGGAATGAAGCGTAGGCCGAACCTGCTGGCTGTTCCAGCGACGGTGCCACAGCGCAGCGCAGTCCCCTCAACGACTCAAAGCAAGTCCTTTCAGCCGCCAGTACATTCTACAGCCACAGATGCGTCGGATCAACCGCACTGCGAGCTCCGTGAACGCAAGGACGTGCAAAGGACGCCCCTCGAGAATCCGAGCTCACAGGACACGGCTGGTCCTCATTCAAAGATTGCTCTCGGAGCAGCCGGTAGCACTGCAACAACAGGAGTTAGAGGCAACGTAGCGCCGAAAACTGGGGTTGGACTGGCGTCTGGACCTCGTGCTGGTCTCGCGAAGCCCATCCTAGCAGTTCCTGATCCAGTCGCAAGAGCCGCTGCACAGCCTCAGACCCAGGGGTCAGTCAGACGGGGGGTCGAACGCTACTTCGAAGTCATGTATTGCCAAAGGTCTAATAAGAAGCACAAAACCTATATGGACGGCTTTCTCGAAGTTACGACTCAAAAGTGTATCCTTAAGAACGATGAAAACAAGGTGGTCACAATTAGAATGATGCAATGCAGCGGACATACATTTGCAGTTGACGACACAATCGAAGTGGGAAACTATGAGGCTGTCCTGCAAAAGGAAATTTCAGTAGAAGACTATCGCAGTGGCAAGCCTTTCATGGCCGTGGCATATGGAACACAAAATGCAGCAGCGATCTCAACACTCACCCCAGGCCCAGCTAAGACAAACTCGAAGGTTGTACCAACTAGTTTCAAGCCTCCCATGCAGAGCAAGACTAACGGTGCTCTTTCAGCACGACCTCCAAGCAGTTCGGCTCATAGTACATCGGCATTGAGTCCTTCAATCCTTCCCCTTTGTGGTGCCAATCTAGCTGCAACAGCATTCCTACTTAATGTTGTTGATCCTTCGGATGACAAATCTGAAGTTATCCCTGGCGAGGTACCGGTCGCTGTTGACCCAACACTTGCTAAGCATTTACGGCCGCACCAACGGGAGGGTGTCCGTTTCCTTTATCGGTGTGTGATGGGGTTGCAACTTCCTGGTTATTCTGGGTGTATCCTGGCAGACGAAATGGGTCTGGGTAAGACATTGCAAACCATTGCTTTGCTCTATACTCTGCTTCGGTCAAGCCCACAGGGAGCATCGAGGCCCGCATGCCGGAAAGCTGTAGTTGTTTGCCCTTCGACACTAACTCGCAACTGGCAGAAAGAATTCAAGAAATGGCTTGGCTCTCACAAGCTTTCAGTTGTCGTGTTAGGAGCTGACACTCCCCGTAGCGCCTCAAAGGCTGACCCTGATGATGATGCTGATGAGGCCAAATCGGTTGGGTCAGCGTACCAAAAGGCCCTACGCGAAGAAATTGCCATGTTCATATCCTCGGCACTCCATCAAGTGTTAATCATTTCCTATGAGATGTTTCGCAAGCATGCAGAGGCTCTGAGTCAACTTCCATCGACTACCCTGATAGTATGCGATGAAGGACACCGACTCAAAAACGTCGGTGGAAACAAGACGGTACAAGCGTTTGCCTCAATCCCAAGTAGGAGAAGAATCATTTTGTCTGGCACCCCTGTGCAGAACGACCTTATGGAGTTCTACGCCATGGTAGAATTTGTGAATCCGGGTATCCTAGGGAGTGTTGCGAAATTTAAGAACAGTTTCGAAGGGCCCATCACCAGGTCTCGTGACGGATCCAGTACCCCCAAAGAGCGTGAACTAGGAGCATTGAGAAGCGCGGAGCTCACTAGACTGACATCCGCTTTTATTCTTCGACGAACAAACGCGTTGCTGACGCAGTATCTCCCACCAAAATATGAGTTCGCTGTGTTCGTACCCATGACCACTTTCCAGCAAGTTGTCTATCAAGGAATTCTGGCTTCGAGAAGTCTCAACCGTGTGCTCTCCTTGGGTTCTACCACAGGCTCGAGCTCCAGAGGTCCTAGTGCGTTAGCGTTGCGTCTGATAACACTGCTTAAGAAGGCCGCTAATCACCCGTTATTAGTGTTCCAATCTCAACTTGTTGAGAGCAGTGAGGAGGAGGGAAGTGATCAGCTAGATCTCAGTAGCTTAGATGGAATCTTTCCTCCTGACTACGCCCCATTAACTTCTAAGCTAGCCAATTCGAGCGAGGTGGCAAAATCTTTCTCCTACACACACCAACTCCCCCTCGATCCAGTTATTGAGCATAGGGTGAAGGAATCAAGCAAGCTTGCTTTTCTCGTGTCCATGCTTGAGTCTGTAGCCGACCGGAATGTAGCACGTGTGAATGAAATCGTCGAAAGTCTCAACAGCTCTTCCGCGCGCGAAACTACCATCGACCTCGAAAAGGTCGTTGTAGTCAGCAACTATCAGGAGACTCTCAATGTAATCGAGGCGGTACTATCGAATCGCGGATGGTCTTCACTGCGAATGGACGGGAGTACGCCTCAACATCAGAGACAGCTCATGGTCGACCAGTTTAATGCCCCACTTCAAATACCATCCGCCCTAGGTGCTGAATCCGTATTCGCTAGAGTAGCGCAGGCCCCATGCATATTTCTATTATCGTCACAGGCCGGTGGGATTGGTCTGAATCTAACAGGAGCCAATCGCTTGGTCCTTTTTGAGCCTAACTGGAATCCAGCTTTTGACCTTCAGGCCATGTCAAGAATTTGGAGAGACGGTCAAACTCGTGTGTGCTATATTTATCGACTCTTTTCCGCTGCAACAATCGATGAAAAGATTTATCAACGGCAGATGCGAAAGGGTGATCTGGCGCTTTCTATCCTAGACGACGAGAAGGACGGTAACAGCAACGCTATTGGAGAGGATCCCAGTCGATTGAGGCTTTCAACCAAAGAACTTAAAGCTTTGTTTACGTATACGGAATCTCCATGCTCAACGTTTCAGACTCTGTCAGCGCAAGCACGTGACGGATTGGCTCAGTCAAAATTGTCTCGCAAATCAAACGAGAGTAGTGCAAGCGATGCTAACCTAGAGGAGAAACTGACGTGGCGGCTCACAGCTGCGCACGAGTTCTTTGCACCAGAAGATGTTATTTCGAAGCTTCCGCACCCCGAATGTATGCTCGTCCGCCCGTTGAACAAGATTCCTGATGCATTTCTATCCAGGCAGCTAGAGGTGCAAGCTCGTGATACAGATGACATTCCCAAAGTATCCTTTGTATTCCGCAGCTTATCAGAGAAAGAACGAGCCGTGAAGAGAGCTCAACTCATCCAGATCACGAGTGTGGCTCTCCAGTCCAATGGAAGTGAAACAGGATCAGAAGATCAGTTTGAGAGTGCCTCAGATGATGAGGAGGTTAACGGCTCTGATGAAAACAGCCTGAGTGACGGAGGGGTCTTTGACAATGCCTCAGCTGATTGGTACAAGAACGAGAAAGACGCGAATCCAATGTTAGATCGAGAAAGTAATCACGGTGGAGTTCCATCCACGAATATACCAGAGGCCGATTCAACTGTCAAGCCCCTGACAAAGAAAGTGAGGCGTGATACCAGTTTGGTTGAAGACGACGAAGCAGCTATTGATGACGAATGGAACGATCTTGAACTCCATTTATCGAAGACAAGGAATTGATGTTCTTGCTGTGCCGAACTCAAAAAGTAATACAGTTGGTGATATTTTATTGTCAAATACAATCAGCTATCACTGCAACAGAGCTTCGTCATTTTCCAGAGCCACAATACGCTCCACAAGTTCCTCCACTGTCTCATATTGAACCAAAGGTAAGACTCTGGAAGTGACGGCACCAACCGCGGTCTTCGTGTCGGTGGCCAGTACTGTCTCAGGCCTGACAGAGGATCGTGCTCGAAACCGATCTGAGTCATCTTGCGATGTAGTTATGCTCATGCTAATTGACCGTCGTCGGGCCAGCGCAGGTGAGTCTGGAGATGTCTCAGGCTGAGGGCTAGTGACTCCTGCGGTTGGTGATGTCAACATAGCCCCGGTCATCCAAGGCATCTTGAATGTCTTTCGGAGCGGGGTGGTATCTCCTGAGGATGGAGCCCCTGACGAGAGTGGTGTGAAAGGTGAGGCGGTATCGGGCTCACGAATGCGTAACTGATTGGGAAGTAGGCGTTTCTGCGCTCGAACAGCCGCGATAACATCCTCTTCTGTGTACTCAATGCAAGGCACGACACTCCAGCAATCAGGGCATCGCTTTAGGTCATCAGACAGATCCGCTGTAACATCTTCACTGGGATAGCGCAATTTCCTTGGGTTAGGGATACTGCTCGTGTCAATCGGGCGAATGAATAAGCTTTCAGATGCGGCGGACAATGCTCGACCCTCGGCCTTAGCTTCTTCGTACTCGCGTTCGCGGTCTCTCTGTAATCTTTCTTCCAAGAGGCGCTTCTGCACGTAGATTTCCACTCGGCAGTCGAGGCAAAGTTGGCCACGTAAGTTCTTGAGTTTCTTGCGCAATGCCTTCAGCTCAGACTGTGACCTCTTTTGCTCAGTCTCTGGATCTTGTGGCACTGTGCCACTGCTTGGCATCTGTCTGCTCTCGTCTGGAGACGCATGCTGATGACTCGTGGGAGATGGCAACTGAAAATCAACACGCCTATTTTCTACTTCTGAGCTGCGGATGGAAGACTCTTGATCTGCATCGCTTTCACTGTCTTCGTCTGCGGATGAGAGATCTGAAGATCCATCATCATCTCGCCCACCGACTGCCTGCGATGCAGAACCAGCGCCTTGTGGAGCCACACTTTCCATTAAATTCAGGAAAAGCTTCGTCTTAAGAGACTCGCCGATTTGGCCTGTCGCGTCAGAAACCACGAGAGCAGCCTTGATGAGATGTGCTCGCTTCTCCTTCTTGGCCTCGCGTTCTTTGGCCTCGTTGAGTCGTCGCTGCCGCTCTTGCTCACGCAATTCGCGCTGGCGTGCGTCCTCTGCCTCTCGAGCATTCAAAAGCGCTCGGATCTTGTCAAATGCGTCCTCAAGCTCGAGATCATCCAGGGCCTCCAAATTCGATACAAATTCATCTCCATGACGCGAGAGGAGCTCAACTGCTGCGCGCACAGTTTCGTCGGGCTGACTTTCGACGGATCCATGTAACCGACTCGCTGCTCCCGAACCATGAGGTTCTGCCACGAACGAAGTTTCCTCATGCATCAATCTAAATTGCTTCAACTCTTTTGTGCTACTGCTCTCAGCCTCGCGTCTCTTCCAAAGTTCGCGTAGCCTTGCCACTGCCGGTCGGATGAAACCAACTCGTACTTCCACCGGAGGCGCTACGTAGCCGGGATCTCTCTGTAAAACCCTCGATTCTGCATCTGTATCTCCAGAGGCAACACCAGTTGCAACCTCAACAGCTGCTTTCGCTCGTTCTCGACACGGCTCCCAAAGCTCTGCCAGTGAGTGATGTTCTAGTGCTGCCCTGGCACTCGCACGTGCTTCAAGATCACGGAAGAAGGATCCCGAAGGAGCAGAGGATGGTCCCTGGAGAGCCACAGATTCATTCGAACGGAGAGGCTGCGGAGGAGCAGAGGCTGGAATTCGGGATCGCGGGCGCGACCCTGCACTAGAATGCGTGACACGCGGCACAACGGCATTTTCTGATAACGGAGTAGACTCTTGCGAATCTGGAGGATTATGAGCCACACGTTCCACGTTCGAATCAGCACCTATAGTGTAGTTAGACAGAAGCATTCCTTCTTCTAGTTTCATCGGTTGAGTAGTCGCTGATGATATGGATTGAAGCCGCTTTTGGTAATAGTGATGAAGCCGATGTGATTCATCCTTTCTCCAGCGTATCGCATCTTCATGGACTAGGAGCGCGCTCGAAGTTTCACTACTAGACTTTGGAGCATCGTCAAGCGCTTTAGAACTAGAGGGGGGAGCTGATGTAACGTCCTGGCCGGATTCTTGACGAAGTACGCAGGCAATAAATCTCTCAAGGGCCCTTGCTCGCTCCTCCTCCGCGGTCCTGGGACGGGAAGGCGCTGTTTCATCCCCGGCTTTATCGCAAAGAGACTGGTGAACGGCTATCAAGCCCTTCTCCAAAAGAGCATCTTTCTTCGGGGTGGTGGATACAGTAGCGGGTGGCGGGAGAGGAGAAGAAGGAGAAGGGGACAGAAGGTCAGGCGAAGGGATGTTGGGTGTGGCGATTTGAGTCGATTTGACGGATTCTCTTGCGAAGGACGCGACGACTGTACGATCTTGAGACGACTCCACTGCCTGTCTGTTGGAGCGTGATTCCTCATCGTTTGCGCGATCAGGCGCCGCTCCACTAGCTTTAATCAGCAAGTCAATCGCACGGGCACGGCCGAGGGCTGGTGCAGCGAGCGTTAAAGGCAATTCAAGTGCCTGAGTGCTGCGTAGAGTCGACTTGCTACCCTTACTTGTGGATGAAACAGCGGATCGCCGAGAGGAAACGGTAGAAGGAGATGCCTTCGCTTGTTCGCGTCGATGCTGATCCTTTAAGTAGGCCTCCCACCCGGCACTTCGCCAGAAAAACTTGTAGAACTGCTCGAAGGTAAGTGTACAAAGCGGATTCTCATTGTCCACATTGACAGACGCTGAGCCTTCTATCGAGGAAGCGTTCAAGGCAGACTTGGCCTGCTTCATCTCCGCTGTGACTGCGCGCGAGCTAGAAAGGGCAATCAGCGTATTCGATCTCGACGACGCTTGAGAGTGCAAAGGAACATACTGGCTTAGTGCAAGTTTTGCCCATTTCGACTGTGCAACGGCTGAAGGTGCTGGTACATGGTTCGCAGTGCCACATTTGAAAGCGCCAGATTCGGGCGCTGTTGAAGGGCGTAAACCTCTAGCACCTCGCTGTGAAGTTGAGAACGCTGGAGCCGCTGCGTTCTTCTCCGACCTTGCTCTTACTGCAGTCGCAGTTCGGCTTGCAAAACGTCCGTGCTGCTGCAAATGCCGCAAAAAGATTGCACATGAGTCGACCAGGGCTGCTGGCAACTTTATCCCAAGGGATGCAGCATCTTTCAAGAGCCTTGGCAAATTAAGGACCTCGCGATGCTCTCGCTGCAGCATCCTGAATACAACTAATGCAGCACGGCGTGAAGCCTCTTCGTCTGATCCTGAGACCAAGCTAGAATGTGCCAATGTGCTAGCTCCATCAGTGCTTGCACGACTCGCAGGTCGCGAGCCTCTCGTTGACACGGGCCTTAAACCACTGGGGGGTGTTGTGGAAGACGCGCGAACGTTCGATGAGTGAATTGTCACATTATCTAAGGGTAGATCGGGTTCTTCTGGAAGTAAGCCAACGTCACAATCATTTTGCGCATGAATACTTGGAACTGCGGGGGAGTCATCTCCAGAGGTTAGAGCTTGAAGAATGTGGTCAGGATCGACAGCAGCCTCCCAGTCTGCATCAATGGCTGACTCCGCTGCGACCTCTTGAGACAAGAGAGCACGCAGCTGTTGTGCTTGTCGGCGTCGAGCGCCAACATCGCCTCGACTGGCAAAAGGCCGACGATGGTGCGCTTCCCAATTTCGAACGTAGCCCTCCAGAAGAAGCATACGAATGCGTGCTTCGGCCCCTTTGCGGGCTATTGACTTCTCATGTTCGATGCTATGGAGGGCCGAGTTCAGGCGCGTTGCCAGTTCGGCGCGTGATTCTGGTCTCTCATATTCGTATCCGAGCACGGTGCTCAAGAGGCCTGGACATTCGTCATCCTCTAGCGCAGCAAGGGCACTAAGGTACTCCTCAGAGTGTTGTCTGTTGTTACATAACGAAGTGACCGCGAAGCTAGATCCGGCATGATGCGCCTCCTCGGGTGGAGACTCACACAACATGTTCTCATCACGGGTTTCAGACTCAATCGGCGATGTGTCTTCGGAAGTCTGTTCGTTGGGAGAGGAGCAAACTTGATCCACCACAGATTGATCATCTGCTAAAATCTGTACATTCGGATGAACTGGTGCTGGCTGAGAGATTGTGGATATGTTATCTTCTGAAGCGATCGATTCTGCGCTGGGAGTGCTAGTGGTCGCGATAGGATTGCTATCCGGGAGGAGACCTGATTCGATTGGAGCCAGGGCCAGATCAAGGGAACGCTTGGCTAGCGCAAGAGTTAGCACTGCTGATGTACGTGATGCTGGACGTAATGGCAGTGTCGTGGAATTCGACGGAGGAAGTGGAGTGACCGCCGTTGATTGCGCTGTCGCGGCTGAGGGGGAAGATGAGGGAGTCTGGAGATTCGATGTGGGCTGTAAGACTGGCCGGGTGTTCATGGAGGACATCGCCTCGATCAAGTGCTGAGGTGATCGGAATGGAATTGGGGCAGTTGCGAAACTATACATTGGATCGCTGGGTGTAGCACTATCAGGGGATGCCATGTCTGATGGGCTAATGGAAATACGGAGATGGCCCATCTTCGAAGCGATTACAGGCGCAGCTTCTTCGCAGGGAGTCACGGATTCACGCGTTTTGCTTGTGGAGTCGTGGGGGGGAATAGAGGCTGCTAAGCCCGAAGCGCTTTTATCACTCGGCTCCGCAGATTGCTCCACTTGTTGAGCTGAGCTATGGGCAGATGCAAATCCTGTGCTCTCTGCACGAATCGTTGCAAGCGCATCCTCAATGGGGGAAATCTGAGTTTGCCACCATTGTTGTAGACCTGAACTTACCTTTAGATGCGGCAATCCGGATGGATCCTGCTGCTGTAATCCAAGTGGGCGAGTCCTTGTCGCAATCGGTCCCGATGGAATCACAGGCCGTTTCGACCTGGAGCCGGGACGAGTGGTCTCGGCACGGTGTTTTGCAAGCATCTGATGGAGATATGCGATGCGATCGGGCTCAATGTCAGCGTCCTCCTTCGAGGAGTCAGTGCTGCCCGTTGTAGCTTGTTTAGGACCTGGTTTAGGCATAGTCTCAGTTTCGGTTCGAGGAATACCGAGGATGCTCGGCAGAGTCCACACCCGCTTCCGTGACTCTGCATTTGCACGTAGCTGCTGAAGACGAATTCGCTCAGCTCGCTCCCAGGCCTGCCCAACATCGGTCGCATCGACAGCACGCACTCGCTCCAATTTTGCTTCTGCACGATCCTCCGTGTCGAAATCGTTGTCTGGAGATGTGCTGCTATTCGTTACTTGGGGTGCCACGGCTTGGTTCTCGTTAACTTTAGCCAGGAGCTGGTCTGTGATAGAGACCTCTTGGCCAGAACTACAAAGCGGTTCCGCGCCAAGGGGACGTAGGCCTGCACGCTCAGCGATTTTAGCAAAGGTGTCTGATGGAAATAGGCCTGTCCACGAAGAGAGGTTGTTGGATGTGGCAACCCACTGGGCTTTTGATTGGGCAGAGGTTGATATGCTTGCAGACCGGTTTTCAGCCAGGCGAGCAGTACGCGCGCGAAGCACAGTGCGAGGACGATGTCGTGCGCCAAGCCTCTGCTCGAGATCCTTGTGCTTGGCTTGCTGTTGCTGGTACAGGGCCAGCGGAGATCCTACCCACTCATGCAAGGCGGCCTCGGCCGCCGCATTGGAATAAGCAACCGGTCTGTCTTTGCTTCGAGGTGGCTTGGATGGTGCATTGGGATCAGAAATCGGATGAGGTGGGAGTGGGCGCTTGCGCTTAGACTCGAGCTTGATCATCTCTGGGCCCGAAGGTAGCTCAGGATGTGGAGGAAAGGTAACTCGTGCGGCTCCAATTGAGAGATCGTATTCATTTATCTTCTGAATGTCTTGTTTTCGGGTCTTGATTGCGGTGAGCAGTGCCTCGTTAAGCGCTGTTGGTCTATTCTTGGAGTTCTTCTGTTGGCTATACATTTCACTGCGGGCGCGTTTCGACTCGACAAATAGGTCTGTTACATTGCTCAGGATCGATGGTTGAAGCTGACGATAGCTTTGACCGTCGGAATTAAGTGTGATAGCATAACGATCCCGCTCTTCATCAGACATGCGGAGTATGTTACCATCAATCCGGCCGCTCGTCCATACGCTTTCCTCAATTCTCGTCATGGTAAGAGGGGATGAAAGGCGTCGTGTTGGTCCTTCACGCTTGCCCTCTACGAGCTCCTGATCAGCATCGGGAGAATCACGAGCAACGTCGCTATGATCTCCGTCGAGAGCATTACACTCCGTGGGACCGACACCCAGGGGGACCGGTGGCTGCACCTGCAGGGTGAGGTCAGCAACACCCTCATAAGGCGCTGAACTTGGTATCGCCTCCACCGCAGGAGCACCTGGCGAGCCCGGAAAACTAACTTCAGTGCCACTCATGATTCAGCAAACTGGAACTGTGATTCACAGGTCTAGAATTGCCAAACGTTTAGAGCACAAGGATTCTCAATAGCCCAGTTGGGCGCGTATAAGTGGTTATCGTCCGTTGGCTGCCGGTGAATCCAGTGTTCGGCACGACCCGAGACAGATATGCCTATCCGACTAGCTCCTACCGGTCGACCTCAGGTTCAATGCTGAGTACATGAAGAGAGTGTCTCAAACCTGTGGCAGCTGAAACAGGTTCAACTAGGGCTAATCAATCAACTCCAACTGTCCCCGAGTGGTGACAGTCACGCGCACTCGTGATTCAGAGTACCTGGAAATGAACTGAAAAGGACCGTTTCTCCAGAAAATCCGGGCCAGGATGGATGGTTTTTACGTGACTCTATCCGCTGGGTGGATGGAGTCTCTGCGAACCGTTGAAAGGTTGCAGTTTCCGAGCTTGCGAACAGCGGCTGTCTGGGTGTGCGCACGTTTGCAAAGCAGTTGAACCCGCAGAACGTGACTGAAAACGCTGGAATAGCCGCGAAACCCTGACCTGTCACTCCTCTGTACCGGCCTTCTGGCATCGTTGGAAATGACTAGTCACAGTCCACGCCAGAAGCTGGAGTTTCTGTGCAAAGAGCTGGTCGCCTCAGAGCTCCGGTACGTGAAACAGCTCCAGGCGTTTACCAAGTTTGTTGTAGAGCCTGTTACAAACAGTAGACAGTTCAATGAGGAACAACTCCTATCGGTTTCCGGAAACATTCAAGACATTCTCAGGTTCCACCTCCGATTGTATGAGGAGTTCCAGTGCGCCTTTCCATATCAGGAAGATGAACCCACACCTGAACACGCGGAAGCAGCTATGGTACGCCTCATTGAAGTAGTATCTAATTTGCACGAGTTTCCGGACTCGGAAATGAGCAAGATTTATCGCAAGTACATTTCATACTGGCCTGGATCCTCACGTCTTCTCACCAACATCACGGCTCCTGAGCGAGCGGCGATGAACTGCTTGAGTAAGAACATGAAAGCAGTGAACGAGCACATAGGCTGTGCGATTGGTAACACACTTGAAGCGTTCACAATTCTGCCTATCCAGAGGCCGCCTCGGTACGAACTCTTCATTCGAAGCATGATTAAGGCGATCCCATCCCTGGCGTTCGTCGACTTTGATGATTTCCCATCGAGCCTTGCAAAGCTTGATGCCAAGGCACCAACTATTCAGCGGCTGCTCCTTGTGACTGCGGACCGTATCACTGGCTTGTGCTATCTCATTAATGATGCAGCGCGGTCTGTGGAAAAGATTAGAGTGATGACGAGCGCCCAAATGGTATGCCAGGGCTTCGACTTGATGAATAAGCCGAGGACTTTGATACTATCAGGTATACTAGAAAAGCGCAAACTGAATAGTCGCATTTCAATTGTTACTTCTCTGCGGCAGTTCTTCTTATTCAACGACATCCTTCTGTGGACAGAAGACAAGAAGTACAAGCGCCACATTAACCTGATGCCCCAGCTTGTCGTCCAGCCAGATGCGAAGGAAAACGCAAAGTATCCAGGGTTTACGATTCTGGTCCCACGAGAGCTATTAGCACAATGTGAATGTACGAAGGATGCATCCGACCTCAGAGCCGGGAGCCGTGAAGGTGACGGGAATCTTGTGCCTGTACTATCTCTAGCTTCTCATGGTGACGAGCGCTCGGGGCGCTCTCCTGCACAAGATGCCATTCTCTGGATTGAGGCCCTGCAACGTGTCATTGCATCCCTCGCCCCCTCTCACGAACAACCACCCACACCTAGTGCAATGCCACAGACTGAGGCAGGTGAGGTGCCCACTGTGCCGACAACACGCCACGTTAAGCGTCACTCAGTTCTCAGCACAATTCCTTTGAATGAAGAGGGCGGGAGGCAACTGGCCGCCGACAGCGCTCGAGGCTTCCAAATGCGGTATGAAAATGCAACAGAAGGAGACTTGGATGGAACGAAGCGCGATGCGACTGCATCAGACGCAGCTGATATGCTTGAGGACAAGGAAAATGTGACCCCTCTTCACTTCTCACAACCAAGCAGGCTCTCAAGTGAACCTTATAAAGCGAAGGAGGACTCACAAGCCCAACATGGCTTGCCAGACGACAAGTTCAACAGATTCACTCTCGCATCTAGTTTCACATCACAACTTGCAGATGTGCAGCAATTCATAGAGCAAATTCAACGCTCCCTTGATGAAATACGCACTCGAGAGCAGCAAAGTAGGGAGAGCCTCCAGGCTGCTCGTATGCGCCTGGCGAACGCTATGCAAGTCGCTAATGTTTCGATGACCCAGGCCGGCTCCCCCTTGCCCAGGAGCCTGCCACGTGTTTAAACATGGAGCCATACCCAATACCAATGGGTCGTACTACCTATGATTTCGTTGATTTTGTTGATTTCGTCTATTTCTTTAATTGCTAGGTGTTCTGTTAATATCTCAGCAGGTATTTGGCTGAGCCTCGTCAATCAAGTCCTGTCCGACTTCCATCCACCAGGCTTCAGTTATTTTTTCTCAGAGAGGCTTCAGTGATAGTCTCGTTGTCGAAAGCTGTGAAAGCGGGCGATGGCACCGTGGAGTGTGACATCCAACTGCATTATCTCATAGAGCTATCTTGTACTCATCGAATGCACCCTTTGTTCTACCCCCTAACAATCACACTCCAGTCATCATGGCTGCCGTGAGTGAAGCTGAACGCGTTGCGAAGTGCCTTGACATGGCAACTGAGCTAAAGGATGCTGGTAATGCGCTCTTTGCTGCGAAGGAGTATTCCAAGGCGATCAATAAGTATGCCAAGATGTTTGGATACGCAAAACTCATGGAGACTCCAGCTATCGCGAATAGTCTGAACGTTGCACCACGTCCTCCCCTGCCTAAGGAGCTCATTGAACGATCCAAGTCACTCCTGCTAACCGCTAACTTGAATATCGCTGCATGTTACCTGCAGCTATCCAGCCCTGCCAAGGCAAAGGAATATGCCGAAGACGCGCTGAAGTTGGATCCTGAGAGCACTAAAGGTCTCTACCGGCTAGCTAGAGCGTACTACCTGATGAAAGACTACTCTGGAGCTGAAACCACGCTAAAGGAGCTAAGTCGTCTGCATGAGAAACATGGAACGGTGCCCGACACGTCAGTCCAGCAGCTAGAGAGGTTGGTGCGTGAAGCACAGCGCCGGGAAGATGACAAACTTGCCAGCAAACTCAGAAGCGGGTTGAGTCAGCTGAAACTGTATGACGATAACCCGACGGATACTACGCAGAGTGAGCAGAAAAGTGGCGTACAGAGCAGCGAAGTAGCGTCCATTCAACCATCGACGACAAATGAGGACAGTGAAGCGGGACTAACTAGCTCTCAAAATACCTCAAGCTCAACGACTCCTCAACCACACCATGAACCAAGTAAAGAGAACGAGGCTGACTCGAGGTAGATTCGTGACTCAATTGACGAATGTCATTGATAAGCATCATAGCTCAGTACGGTCATGGAGTGTTTGATACTTTGATTAGATGTTTATTTGTTAAATAGAATGAATAGAGATTCTCCGCAAAGGCAGGCCCTCTAATATGTAACACGAAGAAACACGCTTGCTACGATCCCCTCTACCACCTGTACGCGAAATCTTCTGAAATCATGACAAACGTCCGATTGAAGGCAACAGTCTACACGTATCGGAGGTCGATCTAACTAATGCTCAGAAGGGACTGGACCCCTAGCCTGAGTTAATAGAGCAGCCTCGTCTTGATGCTGGCGGGAAGGTTCGCCATTTGCTGGCGGATTTCGTCTGAAACCTCTGCTTCAACGTCGATGATGAGGTAGCCAACGCTGCCTCGAGTCATGAGCATCTGACCCATAACGTTGTAGCCCGAAAGAAGCTGGTTGATATCACGAAGAACACCAGGTTGGTTCTTGTGGAAGTTCAAGATACGGTGAGCACCTTTGCTATGTGGCAAGAACATCTCAGGCAGATTGACACAGCCAATTGTTGAGCCTGAGTTGATGAAATTAATGATTTTACCAGCGACCTCGCGACCAATACCTGCCTGAGCTTCTTCAGTTGAGCCACCGATGTGTGGAGTCAAGATCACGTTCGGAAGACCTTGAAGTGGGCACTTGAATTCATCTCCATTAGTAGCTGGTTCGTCGGGGAAAACGTCCACTGCGACACCAGCAAGATGCTTGCTGCGAACAGCGCGGGCGACTGCCTCCAAATCAATGACTTGGCCACGAGCCGCGTTGAGGAGGTAGCTACCTTTCTTCATTAGCTTAATTTCTTCCTCACCAATCATTCCGATCGTATCAGGAGTCAATGGCACGTGAAGCGTGACAATATCTGAGCTTTGAAGCAATTCTTGCAACGAGGGGACGGCCTGGGCATTGCCAAGAGGAAGCTTGGGGACATGGTCGTAGAAGCGTACGATCATTCCAAGGCTCTCGGCCAAGACTGACACCTGGCTACCGACGTGGCCATAGCCCACGATACCCAGAACCTTGCCACGAACCTCATAGCAATTCTTGCTGACCTTGAACCACTTACCCTCGTGGCATTCCTTGTTACGATCACCCAACTGTCGCACCAAGGCGATAATCTCTGAAATGATCAGCTCGGCGACTGATCGGGTATTTGCAAAAGGAGCGTTGATGACAGGCTTACCGAGCTCGGCAGCTGCCTCAAGATCTGTCTGGTCCGTGCCGATGCAGAAGCAGCCAACAGCCAGCAATCGCTTTGATGCCTCAAGCACTCGGCGGGTAACACGTGTCTTACTACGAACACCCAAGACGTGAACAGAGGGAATTTTAGCAACAAGCTCATCCTCGGTCAGAGCGTCGCACGATTCAACTTGGAAGCCCTCGGCCCTAAACATGTTAACAGCCTCTTGTGAGATCTTTTCAAGCAGCAACACGCGGATCTCCTCCTTAGGGAACGACAGCGCGCGCTTCGGTTCAGCCGACATTTTGGAACTGGAGGTTCGTCGACGGAATTGGTGAGAATGTGTGGGAGGAGTCGAAATTTCGGGAAGGAGTGAGACGTAATTTAGAGCAATAAGCAGTCGCACGCAGAAGAAATCCACGCATAATATACACAAAGCGACCTAAACGCACCTAAACACTAAGGTGAGCAGGAACGCACCTCACAAGTTCGTCGGGTCTTGAATTGTAGCCTCTCCCAAGCCGGCATAGTGTATAAAACTAGCATTGGTTATATTACACTTCATTTAATGAATACCACGAATTTAATCTACATTGCACTGAGCCACAGCGCGTGTATCCTTCCCGAAACGTTCTGCGACGAGTTCGGGAGTCAAGCATTCCATCACCCCCGAATCTGGCGCCCAGGACTCGCGAGTTACGTCACTCGCATGGCACACGTTCTTACTAATATCCCCCCGCCGCTTCTTGGCACACCCTCCCCAGTTTACTTCATGAGAGGATGGGCTAGTTGGGTTCTGCACATTCTGCCAAGCTTTCATGCCAGAGTATGGACACTGCGCTGAGTGTTGAGTTCATCTCAGTGACGTAGTCCAGTTCCTCGTGGACGACGCTCGACACACGACTCTGAGTCAGAGACGCGGTTTGAATGAATGAAGGAGTTGTCATTGGTAACAAGGCATGGCATGTGTCTTGGGGTAAAGTCCTGATGGCAGCCTATGTATAAACTCGTGTAAAATGACCGGATGGCTGCAACCGAGTGACTCAGCATGACCTTGAGTGCGCTGATTGGGAACTATTGACTACGACAACCTCCTGTCTCGATTTGCGTGATCACTATTTCACTGTAACTACCAGACAATGTTGCTAGAGGTAAAGACCTACTCGGTCTCGTCCGTCTGAACCAGTGTTGCCAAGTAGTCAAGCTGGTTGTCTTCCACTTTGTCAGCGCCTGTGTGGAGTTTTGTCGAATGACGCTGAACCGCTTTGTCCGTGAGGTGCCGTAGCGTGGGATTGTGAGTCGAAGCGGTATATGCTAAGATCTGTTGGCGAATATCTGCCGCGCGCATGGCGCATTCACGTAGGACTCGGTTCTTCTCACGAACGCTCTGGAAAGGATAGGGAAGGGGCATCCAAACACGTCCTTGATAAGTTCGAGAACTTGTCAGAGTTATCTTGGATCTGTGCAGTCGTGCAGGAATTATGTTAGAAGAACAGGTATCTCGCCAAACTACTCTTTGACTTAACCATGGTCATTTGAAGACTCAAACCAATCAAACCATGCTCTCCAAAACAGCCCTCGTAAAAAAAAAGAAGGGTTGGCCATTTCGCATAAAAAATCACTCAATACACTCGCTTGGCTGAGGCCAAGATGAAGTAACAGCTATATACAGCTGCTAACGCCAACGTACCTCGAGTAACTGAGCACGTTCCTGCTCAAGCTCTGGTGTAGACTTGCATTCCAGCTCGGCTCGGATTGTGTTGATCTCTACTCCCGAAGCCTTGCTCTCGTCGCTTTTGGCTGTCGATATCGCAGCAGGATTTGCTGCTGCTACCGCGTTCATTTCATCCAGCTCCATGAGGAGCTCTTCCAGATGACTCTCGACCGTGTCGTACGCATTGCGTTGCTCCGCGAGACGGAACATGAGATCATTGTAGGCTCCCAGCTCTCTCTGCCTCAGGCTATCTAGCTCCGCCGGGGTGATATTGGCGGGGGTATCTGGGGGGATGTAGTCGGGATCCTCCTGCAAGCCGGAACCACCCACGCTGGCGGCCGAAATGCCGTCAAGGATCTGCGTCGCGAGGTGCAGCTGAACATTAAGGGACTCGAGTGCCTCTGCGACGATTTGCGCAGACTTGGTGGGCGTGGACATGTGTGGTGTGCAATGCAACGTAGTTATACTACCGCACACTACTTGTATGTGCGGTCAAATTTGTAAGTCCACTCGCCCCTCGCTCAGTACCGCAAGTGCTAAGAAGTGAGATTTCAACTTTCCATTCACACTACCGCGCAACGTGAATCGTCACACAGGTTGCACGAACACACTAGGACACAGCGCAGGCCTACTCTCAGCCACTTCCTGAGTCCGTTCTACAACCCACTGGCATACGTGGCCAACTCCAGTGCTGATATCCGATCGATTCACCATGGACGAACTCAGCTCGGGCTTCACTCCGAACAACAACCCGCCCAAGTTCCATGTCTCGCTCCTGGCTGGTGCCGCTGCGGGGTTCACCGTAGATGTCGCCCTGTATCCTCTGGTACGTTTTCATGCTTTATTTGACGCTGGCTCTCTTCCCTCTCGCGTTCTGCCTTGTCGACCTCCACGCTCGACCGAAACTCCGACTCCGAAACTAGCCGACAAGTTGTGGAAGCCCTGGAGCACTGGACGCTCCGCCCATCTTGTCCTAGTAATACGACGCGATTGCTAGGCGAGCGTTATTTCCATAATCGCCGCAGTACGACCATACTAGGTGTAATGGCAACGAAGACTTATCCACAACCGATCGACCCACTCTTCCTTCTTGACAAAACAGGATACCCTCAAGACTCGAATGCAGTCGCCTGAAGGCTTCCTAAAAGCAGGTGGCTTCCGAGGTGTTTATCGTGGACTTGGAAGTGTTGCAATTGGTTCTGCTCCATGCTCAGCCCTTTTCTTTGCGACCTATGATTCAACGAGAAGACATCTGCAGGAAACCTCGCTCAAGGACACACATTCGGCAAACATGATTGCTTCGATCCTTGGTGAAGTCGCAGCCTGTTTAGTTCGTGTCCCCACAGACAACGTAAAGATGCGAATGCAAACCGGTCGATATAACGGCCTACGGGAGGCGTTTAGGGCAGTATGTGAAGGCAATGAAGCAAATGTTCGACATGTACCTCAAGTACCTCGCGCATCCACCCCCACAGTGGCTACAAGTCTCAGCGGCTTGTACAAAGGCTATATTAGTACTCTCTTCCGCGATGTTCCATTTGGCATGATTCAGTATCCTCTTTATGAGGCTCTGAAAACGCGTGCGTTTAAAACGATCAATGCCAGAAATGGCTCAAACGACTCCAGTCAAAAGAACGCCACCCTTTTATCGGTTGCCTCAGCCGTTTGTGGAGCTCTTAGTGGCGCTTTTGCAGCTTTCCTAACATGTCCACTCGATGTCGTCAAAACGAGATTCCAGCTTGGTGTGGACCCACAAGGGCGACCCTATGTCGGATTGTGGTCAACTCTCAAACGGGTATTTGCTGAGGGCATGACGAACACTCCCCATGCGCCTGTATGGGGTGGGTTGCGCCTGATGTTCAGGGGGGCGGTACCACGCGTCACCTGGATTAGCATCGGTGGTTGCTTTTTCTTCGGAGCCTTCGAAGGTGCCAAGTGTGCTCTTGAACGGCTAGAAAGTCACCAGAGATCCACCAAGTAGGTGACTATGGAAATGAAGTAAGAACAGTAGGAACATTACCATTGAACGTTATCAGACCAATATCTCGATAGATTCCTTTGAGACGTGTTACCATTAGGATGACGTATATTACTCGCATCTGGACTGTCTATGTTTCCAAAATACTTTATGTACAATAAACATGAATAAATGTAACACAACTGCATCTTAGTCACATAATGTTCGATCTCAATGACCCGAAGAGTCGCGAGCGATCACAAATGAGTCGATAACTAGACTCTTACCGGAGCTCGTCAAGCCTACAAATTCAACAGCAAGTGAGCGTACTCCCTTGACAGTAACACGGATGAAGCCAAAGTGCTCATGATCTGTCGCTCGACTCCAGGCCGCGGGCGAGAATGGAGCGCCCTCGTGAGCAATGCCTCCAGCTCCAACTAAGACCGAGATTGTGCCGAAGTGGTGAGCATTGTGTGAATCTGTGCCCTCTTGCTTGATAAGCTCTTGCTGCTGATGAATTAGCTCATGCATCTCCTCAAGGGTGGTACCCGGTGGTGGTGGTGGAGGCTGGAAGTAGACCTCTGGATCACGGCTGAAGAGCTGGCCTGATTCCTCAAACGCCCGAGCGTACTCGTCTGTGACTCGCTTTTGGGACGGCGAGACATGCTCGGGTGGACTGAAAACAGAATACATGTCCGACTGGCATCGGCCATCCAGCACCGGACAGCTTCGCTGATATGCGTGGAAATGTCCGGATACGACCATATCGACGCGATATAACTGGAACAACGGCTCGAGTTTCCGTCTGAGATACGGCGCATGCCCGAAGTCATAGCCACTTCGGTGTGAACAATACAGAGGGCGGTGGATGCTTACGATGATCCACAAGTTGGGTACTGCAAGCTGTTGGACAGCAGGATCAACGACTTCGTTTTCCTCGACATATCCTCGTGCTGCCTTGAGCGTGGCCTCCAGCCAGATTCTTTGTGGAGAATTACGACCCAATGAATGCTCAGCAGACAATCCAATAAAGAGCACAGAACCGTGTTGGTGTGCATACCAGAATACAGAGTTCGATTCTAGCCATTGTGTTGATCGTACACTAGATCTTAGCTCTTCATCAGTTTCAATCAGAACTGGACCCGGTTCCTCTGGGGCATCGTCGATCGAGGCTTCGTCATGCTCCACTTTAGGCAAGCCTGCCAGTGTTACCGTTCCTGGATACTTCTTCAGTAACTTCCTTAGCTTCGCGTGGGTCCGTGCCTCCGCAACAACACCTTGCTCGTGATGGAAGTCCCTGAGCTGTTGCTCAGTATGTGGTTCGGTTACACGCGCCTCTTGTAATACTTCTGCTAGCTTGCTCGAGGCTGGAACCGGTGCACGTGATCGTGGAGCTGGGAAGTGGAAAACGGTCGGAACGCCGCACTCACCACCAGCGCCTGCCACAATTTTTCTCAAAAACGCTGGTCGGAAGCCAGGGAACGTGACGCCCGAGATATCTCTGCGATGTCGCGGAGCATACAGGACATCATACTCATGGTTACCAGGAGTTACTAGTACAGGAATATGACTTGCGATGGACTGGAATTGAGCCATGAACCTCTTCCACGTGAGAGTACGGCCTGTTGCATATGATATGTCTCCAACAATTTTCAGCAACGACACGGGAACGGAGTCTGCCGTCGGTGATTGTGTCGAGATCTCCCGTGCAAGTGCTTCAGCGACAGAAGCTGACCCTAAGCACCCATAACTATGAGCAAAGCATCCTGCAACGCCGTGGTCACCCACCATTAGAAAACGAATATTTTCGTCATAGGTCACACGGTGCCCCTGAGCTGGCGCCTTTAACGGCGGAGGTGGAGCTCGAAACACGTGAATAGAGCTCCAAATTCCTTGTTGACCCACTCGATAGCGATACAGTGCGCCTGGTTTCAAACCCGTTAACTCAACAGTGTGGAAATAACCTGGAAACTGGTAGCCACGAGCACTTGTCACATTAGCTGGTGGACCGCACATATCCTCGGCTCCATAGGTTTCAGACGGCTTCAGCGTGTTCTGTCGAAATTGCAGCCGATGCGTTGATCCTGGGGGGTTGAATGTCGCGACGGTAAGATCGGTGCTAGCACGTGAAGTTAGATCGGATTTCGCAGAATCCGCTGAAGAAGATCCCGTCTGTTGAATTTGAGTACGCGCTGTAGGTGCTAATGGAATTGAAAGTCGCAGTGATTCTGTTGCAGAAGGCTTTGGATCTGATTGAGTGACCAAAGACGACAGTTCTAGGAAGCCTAATGGTTGGGAATGTGGCTGGGCAGTGGGCGCGGCCTGAGATATAAATGGGGCCAGAGACTGGCGAATCAAACTGTCGAGAGACTCGTTGTCGGCCGATTGGCTATGTGAACTGCGCTCTTGATTCATTCTCCGTAGGGTGATCTCTGCGAGCTCGAGCATAGCAGCAGCTAGCCCTCGTCCTGATCGGGGCCTGAACACACGAGGGAAACCTGCTCTAGCCCCACTTAAGGGGCCTGGCTCGTGCCGCATGCGCCAGTGAATCGAGTCCGAATTGTACTTTGCAACTAACAGGCGCAAAGCATTCTCCATGTCATTGGCGGGATGAATGCTTGCGAGATCGCGTATCGTGTTACTGGCACTCAGGAGAGTTCCCCAGCCTAGATCATCCCCCTTAGCTTGTTCATACGCAAGAATGGTCGAAAAGTCTTTCGCAAGAGACTTCGCTAACAAAAACAATGGCACATTTCCGCGAGTTGGTTTCTCTTTCGCTGGAGATGTTGCGCTAGGAGCCTGAAGACCGGCCTCAATTCGAGCCTGTTTCTGCTTTTGCTCCCGGTCTGCACGGATCGCGCGAAGGGCCCGAGAGATCTGCCCGACTCCGCGCGGCGATAGCAGAAGTTTTACGTATGCAGCGACATCGTCATCGGTGCGGAAGAGCGGCTCAAGGTTAAGAACAGGGCCACGTCTAATTGATGCAGCGACCTGGCTTGCAGCTTCGCTGGCACTCGATGCCCCAACATTAAGCGCTTCACTCAGGGCGGCCTCGTCTGCAATCCCGTCATCAGTGGTAGCAGCATCTGGAGGGTTATACTGTGCCTCTTGAGCAACGGACTGGAGAGCTGCGCTTAAACTGTTGCTTCGTGATGTAGCTTCCTGGGACAAAGCCTGTGATAGATGCACAACTGCGTCAAGATTAACGTCTACGGCGTGTGACGTGTCGGACCCTGATTGCGCGAACTGTCGCAGAGAGCCCATCAATGAATTCGGAATGTACCTCGTGTCACCGACATCGGAGGCTACGATTTCTTGTGTCTGTGGCGAGTTTTCCGGCGCAACAGGCTCCCATTCGACCTGGGGAACTCCTTCGGTGCTACTTCGATCACTTGTCCAAACAACGCGAACACCTACTGTCGGAGGGGTGGTGGATGCATGTTGATCTGAACTCGTTAGTGCGATCGCTCCGAAGCCCTGAGAAGAGGGTACTAGATGGATACCCTGGGGTACTCCACGCATGAATGTTAGTGTGTTGCTTTCTGCAACGAGTTCTGCACGCTTGGGAAGCAAGGCGGGTCGGCCATGAAACCAAGGCCACGGAATCTCTGGTCCATCTTTCGAGCGATAATAGCGAAATACAAAAGGTGCGTGAACATTCACAACCGTAAAGATTGCAATGCCCGCTGATGCGCGGGCACGGTTACGTGCGACTGAAATGAACTCGAAACGATCGTCCATGCCCTCGCCGTTTAACACAGCTTCTAGCTGAGCTTCGAGCTGTGTGCGCTTGATGGACTTCACAGGCGGTCCCCCATGTTCTTCTGCATCTGAGATTTCACGTGCCTTTTCGGACTCGATTTTGGCCTTAAGTAGTTGAATAGCCGCGTCATGATCCCGATGACCCTTTACATAAAGTGCAATGAAGTCGTTAGGTGAAGGGTCTGGGATCCCTGACCAAGCCACAGCAATTGATGCAACCTGGCCAGGTAAGGGTGGAATACCATACTTCTGAAGGAGTGGCCCTGTCGCTGCTAAACGAGTCGCAACCTTTTGAATATTTTCGGCCTCCATCTCTTGCGCATCTCGAATAAGGATTCGCAAACGCTCGGATCCATTTGGAACTGAGTCCCATCGCTCGTTCCATGAATTCTCACCCTTACCAGAATCGCGCAGGACATTGTTGTGCGCCTCCACAACTGGTTTGAGTTGGTGTACGAGGAGGGTCAGCTGATTCACTAACACCGGTGCGTCCTGAGGATTGCTGAACGAGGTGTTTCCGAACGCTCGCTCCAAGGTCCGTAGCAAGGCATCGTGCTGGAGAGAACGAAGGAAGGCTCCAGAACCAAAGCCGGGAGATGGCACGGCTGCAAGGCGCGCTTGTCCATAGGCTGTATCGCGCACTCGCTTATTGAGTCCATCACCACCATCACTCTGGCCACTCTGTGTAGCTGATGAGTGATGCTGCTCTTGCTGGCGCAAAGCTGCAATGATACGATCCTTGACTACACCATCGCTATCAGCTTGAGATTGGAGGACGTGTCCTCCGATGGCCCACGTCCACCCGCGCTGGATGTGTGAGTTGGGGCCGCTGGGATGAATCGTGTGCTCCAGCGCAAGTGAACCTCCACTCAGGAAGATGACGAGAGCATAGAGAACGACATAGATACAAATGATAGAGAATGAATACGGGGCGCGTCGTGCAGGTAAAAGGGTGTGCATCAGGTGCCGCATGGATTCACCACGAAGTGACCCGGCAGCGCTGCGCGCGGGTACTCCAATAAGTAGACTGCGTTTCGGCTTCTCTGCGTAAGTTGGAAAGAGCTCCAGAAATGGGGTTGGAGTTGGTGCAGCCGGCGTCTAAAATTACAGATGAGCTGGGCACTGCATCATAACCCGTTCTACAATAGTTACTCTCTCGGGCAGGCGCTAGTGCACCAGATGTTTTATCCTTGGTGTTCTGCAGAAAACCTCAGTTTGCCTGTGTCAGCGACGTTCCTTCTCTTTTCTTCGCTGGATACAGCGCCTACAAGTTATTCCTTGGCAGAAATGGGCATTTCATTGCGTGGAACATCCTATTGTCACGTCTCTGAGCTGGATAATCACGGGAAGGGTATGAACATACACGGTTTAACCAAAGAATGGGGGTTACAAAACACGGATTGTAATTGAGTTGAATAGGAGTACCACACGTACGTGGTACGGAAAAAACCAGTTCAGTCCACTCTTCAAGCTGATTTGTATCCAACGCTGGCGTTGGTGTTGACATTCGAGTCATGTCATATGCTCGTTTGCATGACAGATATGACTACGATGACGAACCACGCCCAGCGACGGTAAGTATGAACGCTAGTGGCGGAGGGACAACGGTGCCCACCCCACTCCTAGTCTGGAACTACAGTTCCGACAGCGACGAACCGAGCTATTTGCCCAAATACCCCAGCCGCACCCTACAGCCCCCGCCATTTGACCCCGCAAACCGGAACGACCCGGCACACCCACTTCATCCACAACATGAACAGTACCTGCGGCGGCTTGAACTTCAGGCGCATGGGTCTGAAAATGGTGGGACTCTAGGTGCCCATCGTGGGGGCGTGCGGCCTAAGGTTGATGAAAGACAGAAGGTCAAGCAGGAAATGCTCAACAATCCTGAGTTGCTTCGAAAAGCCGTTATTCTGAGCCAAAAGAAAGAGGAGCTACACCGTCAACGCCAGGCGGACCGACAGCACAGAAAGAAAATGATGCGTGCGTACTTAGAGGGGGTTTATGCCCCCAAGTCCTTCTTGCAGGGCAACAGGAATGGCATGCGAAGAAATACCGGGCAAGGGAGAAGTAGTAGAGGTCGAAATCGAAGCCAGGACGACTGGGGTAACTACTATGATGAAGAAGAAGAAGGTGGATTCTTAATGGACATCATGTCATACCCCTTTGATCGCCGGAAAGCTGCGACGTGCATGAATGTCCTCGCAATCGCTGTTTGCCTCGCAGGTATCTTGGTCACGGCGACGTTTTTCTACCTCTCCGAAACAGCGTATTCGTTCCCGAAGCTGTACTATACTTCCGCCGTCGTGGGTGCCCTTACCATCATTGCTGCGTTCGTGGGTGCACTTGGGACATGGATGAACCATGTTGATATACTCTGGGGCTTCGCAGCTCTGGTGGGCTCCTTAAGTCTCGTAGACTTGATTATTGCGATTATGGGGTTAACAGAAAAAGAGTCAGAAATTATTGCGGCATTGCAGGCCCGACAACAGCAACTGCCGACACCTGCCCTCATCGATATCTGTGTTAATAATGCTCGAGTGATGAGCCTGACAGTTATGGTAGCGTTCTTAATCCTGGCGTTCTGCTGTGCAACCTTGTATCGATTCCGCAAGGTCCTGCTCACGGATGCAAATCTTCTTCACCACGACGATGGTGTCGAATTATCTGCGATGCAGCCTGCGCCAGTGGATTCCCAGCGCAAGCAGCATCAGGACCAAACGGCTCATTCACGGTATGGAGACCAGCTCCAATCCCAACTTCATTCTTCTCAGCTGTTGAATCAACAGCAGAACCTAACGTCAGGCGCAAGCATCCAGTCGAATAACCTGCAGCAATTCCACGCGGTACAAGAGCAGCAGGAAATTCGGATAACAATGCCAGCCGAGAAAATCATAACGTTCTAAATTAATAGAGTATCACTATAAATCGAGTGCATTGCTTACCCTCAGTGAGTGAAGTGGAATCGAGGTTGGGATTTCATTCATTGGCACTGTGTATTAAAGGGTTCCGCGCGCACCCTCAAACAAATTCATTGAAGGATCCATTGTACTCTCGCAACAAAAAGAACTTCTGCACAAAGTCTCAGGTGAGTAGGGAACTTGGAAGAACCGTAATTCGATAATGAAATCAAGCGTGCTATTTAACATTTGTGACGTGGGTAGCCACAACTAGGTGATAAACATGCCTAGGAGGTACATAGAGAGCAAAATTTACTCACATTCTCCTAAGTATTCGGACGCCGTAGCTCTCTGACAATTTGACGAACCTCGTCTCGTACAAAGGGATGATTCAAAGCCGCGATTACCGTTAGGCGATCAGCTGGATCCCATGTGAGTAGACGGGCGATGAGATCTCTCGCGGAGTCTGACACCGGTGTCCACCATGCCCTCGTCAGATTTGATGTTTGATCCGATGGAAGCCCAATATTGACGTCTCGCGGGTTGGGAGTAGGCAATGAGGAGGGGTTCGTGTCATCGGAAACAGCCTTAGAAAGCCATCGTCGAGTAAAGCATTTTGGATTCGAACAGCTACAACGAAGCTGTGAAATAGTGGGGTTCTTAGTAGGTTCAACTGGAACCACCTCGCCGTGCTGGTCCGAAATGGGTGACGGTACTCGAGCGGAATCCTTGAGTTCAATTTCGCGATCTTCAGGAACTACCTGAGGGCTGCTGAGAAGTTGCAGACCAGCAGAATGGCTCTGGGAACGGGAAAGATCGAGAGACCTCGTGCCTTTCCCGTGGCCAAGGGATTGGCTGGGCTTCCTAATGTGACCTATATTCTCGGATGGCGTACGAGCTTCATCGACGTCACGGACGGGTGATGTACCGGGCTCCTGAATCACAGGCGAACTCGTGTTGCTAGAGGGGGTTGGGGAGGGAGTGTCGATGCTTCGATTGGCGCTTAGTTCAAGCTCCTCCTCAACGAGCTTGCGAGCCACATTCCGGAGAACATCGCTCAACTCTGGGCTCACGGGATGTAGAATCCAGTCTGCATCCTTTTGACCAGCCCGAATTGCCGCAGCAACTATGGGATTTTTGCTATGAGTTCTGAGCTGTGTTTCATATTCTTCCTTGATGATCCAATCCATCGGCTTTGTGACCCATTCAAGACCAAGCCCATCTAAGGCCAGCTTATTGGACCACGCGGGCGAACCCGGGACAGGAGGCATAGCTGCGCCGGATGACCGCGATATACTTCCACGAGTCTCTGGGCGAGGTGTTGGTGGTTGAGAAATCTGACGCTCGGAGAGCACAGGTGTACTGGCGACGTTCAGGGTAAGGCCAAGTGCTTTGGATTGGTTTTTGTCAACTGCACTTAAGCGTCTGTCATTAGTAATGATGGGAGATGGTAGTGCCGACGAAGTGGTGCTGGACTGTGTTAATTCCTGAGAACCTGCACGGAAATGCTTCATCTTCCCTCGCTGAGTCTCGAGCCATGCTTGCTGGACAAAATCGGCCAAATCTTTTTGTGTTGGTTTCGGATGTGGCATCGCGGCATGTCGCCAACGCCCTGGCCAAAAGCGTAGTGTATCAATCTTTGCAACATCACTAACGTCGCAATAATTGCTAAGCCACGTCAGATGACGTGCCATGCTGGTAAGCACTCCCTTCGCCACACCATAAAAAATGCTAAGTCGAGCCTGGACGTTCGGCGAAAGAGCGTCCCGCATCGCATCGTAACATTCTGTGAGCGCGAGTGGCAATTTATCTGAAGTCCAATCTTCCAATTTTTTCAGTAACTCTTCAGATGTGGCAGCGACATCCTGCTTCTCCTCAGTGTCATTTGTTGACACTCCCTTGGGTCGCGGTATATCGGTCTCATCTATAGATTGTTGATCATCAAAATCGGGCGGTGGTGATGATGGAACAACGTGGCAAAATTTAAGAGTACTGCCTCGTCGGGTATCTTCTTGGTTCGGCGTCGATGTGCCTGATGTAGTCTCTGAGGGAATGCTGGGACCATCTTGATTGAACTGAGGCTGGGTTACGAGGGTTGACAGCATGAGTGCGTCAAAGGGCATTTCGCCGTACAGAAGGAGATGGAGACACACACCCAAACTCCATGCGTCCGATGCGAAGAGGGAACGCTTGCTGTGTTCTCCCTTGAGTTCCTGCAACTTATCGTTCTTAATCCTCTTGGGAATGATCGCGCCAGTCGGTACACGCTGTTCTCTCTTAGCCACGTCCCAAGCTGGGGAAAAGCGAGAGCCAACAGCGAGCAGTTCAGGCGCTGCATAGTAAGGAGTACAGGCAGCAAGTTCATAGCTAAAGCTGAGATCCTCCACATCTCCGTGGAGTGCCTCAAGTGACTCATACGGAATGTTGTTGGATCGGAGGTATTCTCCTCCATAAACCTGATCGACCTCCACATTCCAGACCTTCGGTATATCAGTAGCGATTCGCTTCAGTTGGGCTGGGTTCCCACGTCGAACCTCCTCAAGGTCCTTCGTGTAATCAACAAGAGCATCGAGTGCGGCTGCAGGTAAGGTAGCCGAATCACCACCGAACCAGGATTCGTAGTTATTGGAGGAGTCCGAGATCAGTACAGGGTTATCAGAAGATGTTTGCCGGGGAAGATTAAAGCGGGCACGCGATGCTTCTGAGAGTGGTGGCGATCTGATCTCAGAGGGAAGTGACAAAAGGGGGGCCATATCCACCGCAAATCCAAAATCGGTTATGGCAAGATCGAGTTCGCTGAGCCTTGACGACTTGAAGAGGAAGTTGGGCAACTTAATGTCACGATGTGCGACGCTGTTTAGATGACATTGAGCAACCGAAAGGAGCATGGCAGCAAATAACTTTGCAATTCGTCCCTCGCACAGGACTTGACTAGAGGCTCTACTTGCCTTCGTGACTGGTGCACGCGACGGATTTGCCAAGAATTGTGCTAAGTCCAGATAGCCAGGTGTCATCAGTAAACCAAATGTACTTCTTCCGCTTTGCTCAATCAAGTAAGTATCAACTAACTCGAGCACGAGCGGATGGGATCGCTGCATATGCTTTGAGTTGGACATCAAAAGGAGGGAGCGGAGAGATAGAGTCGGGGAAGTGTAGATAGGTGGAAGAAGCTCTGGTGCGGTGGTGGCCATAGGGAGATAGCCGGGTCTTGGGAAGTTCCACACGATGCTGGGTTGTGCAAACACAAGCCGGTAGCGCCCCTTGCTGCTCGAAGAATCCTTTGCTGTGGGCTTTGCGTCCGTGGTGTTGATCCATAGATCCAGCTTTACACGATTCAGCGGCTTTACGCGCCATCGCTCGACCTCATCTGAGAATCGCTCAAAGACAGGATGCTGCAACAAGGCATTGGGTTCTCGAAGATATGCTTTCACAAGCTGAACAGCTTCTCTCGCCGTTTGAAGACGAGGCATTAATGCAAGAACTTCCGACTCAGAAGCCGAAGGGATTTCAGCGAATCGAGCCAGTAGGATCAATAAAGCAAGTGCACGATACTGACGAGGGCTTACAGCCAAAGTCGCGTTTTGGTCGTGCAACGAAACTTGTTTCTGAATGTCCCCTTCTGGTCCTTCCTTGGTCCCTTCTTCTCTGGCGGTTATATCCTCATCCGGTCCGTCTGGATCAACCAGATCCAGACTGCTACAAACGGAGTAGCACACCCTGCGGTGCAACCGCACCTCGCGGCTGAGCTTCGCACGAGTGTCCTCAAGTTCGTGTGAGCTGGCTGTAATCATCTTGATAGCGTAGGTGCGATTGCATTCAAGTTCAAGCAATTCGGAGGCCGATAACCCAGCGGTCTGGAACCTTTTGATGTGTGCCGCATAGAGCTTACCAAATCCACCGCGGGCGAACTCCTGCTGTGCGAGCGCAAATACCTCGGTGAAGATTTCATCTCGATGAGGTTCTGTGGGTCCTGAACAGCAACCCCCAGCGCCACCACCGGCGCTGCTTGACTCACCCTTCCAGATAACCAAGTTCCGGGCGGAGGCAACGCTTGCTAAGCCGCCCATTGCTGCGCTGCTATAAGCGTCCTAACCTGCGCAAGGCAGCGTTGGAGAAGCGAAACGACTCGGAGTTTGATGTGTGGTGGATTTGAGTCAGCTTTCCACGTGTTGTGCGCGATTTGGAGCAGAAAAGACACAAACAGGATGGATCGTATGCCTCAGGCTGGAGATTAATATTGATACCTACGTAAGGCACGCAGTGCAACATCAACTTCGCAGTCCTATGCGGAGACGTCGCGATTCCTGTTTCTCACTCATGCGTTCGGATTCGGTCCGCCGAGACCAGCGCATGACACGGCTGGTAAAACGCACCTGTGTCATGGATACGCGGCTAGTATCATATTATTGTTATACCGGGTGTATTCTGATCCCTTCATATGCTCTATTCCTAGAGAGACGCGCGATATCGAATTATTCGGATATCTTGTCTGTAGGTGCAGGCACTATAATCAGCCCTGAAAATGATCCGTAGGACTCGCCAGAACCTGCAAACGTTGTGTACCCCTCAACAGCGCCAGGCTCTGCGTAAATCATGCGCCAACGCCGTCCCCAAACCCGAGACGAGGCAGTGGACTGGAGGAAATTTTGAAGTTTCCGTTCGTTTCGAGCGTACTTGGAAGTCAGTGTAGGTACCACAACTGGGTAGTGGCAACCGATTCATTTTGTAGAGCTTCATCACGAACGTCCATCAGGCGTCTATTCCGCACAGTAAGTCCGACAAGTCACGGGAAAGTATCGTTAAATGAGTTTCCAGGATGGCGGTTACTCGCCGTACGTCACAGAGTCGCAGCTGGTCCGCATCGAGAGCAATCTGCGTACGCTTGCTCGGCATGAAGTGAAAGCTGACGCGGTGGTGCAGCCCAGCCCACCTCTAAATGGTCTCACTGGCGCATTCGACCGAATGGCATTCGGACAAATTGCCGTTGCACTGCAAGGAAACAATGTGAAGAACAAGATCTTCGCGCTCCAGCAGCTTTTGGACCTGGTCAAGGTCCCCAAGAATATCCCCCTTGTGTTGAGAAACACGCAGACAGTGTTTGGCGAAGGTACTGCAACACTAACTGTCACGGAAGAGATCCTAAACGAGTCCATCCAGCATGCTGAGCGAGTGGCTCTTGATATTGAACGACGGCACCAGACTGAAGAGGATGCGCTGCGACTGGGTACAAATCGCACTCAAGCCATATTAGGACTGCTGAATGGCCAAAGCGATGACACTGCAAACATGTCCTTGCCGGGACCCCAAAGCGAAGTGGTGTACCGGCCTGCATTCAACTGTGGACCTAGGTACCCCGGTGAACTAGTCCAGGATGTTTTGGACACCTTTGTTGAACTTGACGTCACGTGTCGTCAGCTAGCCAGCGAAATTTTCCAAATCATTGTCACCAACCCCCTCGGACGCGACTTTGCGTGCAAGAATGACTTCTACTCTCATGTCGAGCGTCTTGTTAGTGATGTCGATTCACTCACTCGATGGAATGCCTTCCGTATCGTCGCATGTCTCGTGCAGAATCGACCATACGCTGAGCGTCTATTGAATACCCGGAACCTACTCCGTACAGTACTCATTGGTTGCAGTGATCGAAGTCCCTCCATCCAAGTTGAGGCTCTCAAGGTGCTCAACAGCATCTTGAAGAACCATCGCATCTTGGCAGATGTTTCCTGTGTAGTAGACCCCACAGATGCAGCTCATGCATCATTATCCTTGGAGGCCCTTACAACGTCGTCAGGGCTTTGTGTTGCCCAAGGGCTTTTATCATCCAGCGTAGATCTAAAGGGCACTATGATTGTCAAGGTCTTAGCGACTTTGCTAGGTGGAAACTCGGCCGGACAAGTATTTCGTACTCCTGCGCGGGAGGCGCTTCCGTCTGGAAGTCCAACGCCGTCGGACACGGTAGTGGAGACACCGGATGCTTCAAAGAAGGACCAACAGTTGACTATTGATAATCTCCACGTCGAGCCAAGCCTCGATCCGGAGGTCAAAAGTGCAGCCCTACAATGCGTTGTAGCACTGTGCCTCACTCAAGCGGGACGAAGACTGTGTTCAGATTTGGGCATGCTTCCTTCGCTTTCTGAAAACTTACAAAACGACAATGTAGCTGTGCGAGAAGGTGCTGCGACCGCATTGGCGGCACTGGTTTCTTCGTGGCTCCCGGCACGCGCGGCAGCCACAGCACTGGGACTGCTTGAACAAACATGGGATCGGAGAACAGATCCCTCACCAGCTGTCGCAGCGGGGTGTCTTCAGGCGTTTACTGCCATGGCAGAGTCACCTGCCGCTGCCCAACTGCTTCCGCTGATACACAAGCCTGCTGTCATTGAAGAGTTAGGTTATCTCGTCGAGTCGCACCCTTCTCTTCTAGTTCGTAGATCCGCGCAATCTGCGTTTAAGCTCCTTACTTCTGAACTTTAGATGGGGCCAACTGTGAATAAACTGCAAGTGAAGAAGAATTTGTGTATTAAACTACAAGACCTAGGTGTAACGACAAGAACCGACGTGCGGATTGGAATGCTCGAACACCCTGCCGAAGCATCAGCCAGTTGCTACGGGATTCAGCGACGTTTCGAGATGCCATGTGGTGAAGCAGATGCAGGTGAGGTTCTGCCAGTAGTAGTCATAGAAGAGCCGCCTCCAGCCAATGTTTCTGAGTACGTTCGTGGATCAGTCAGGGGGGCTGAGGAAGCTGGTGGCGAGCGTGATCGCTCAGGTGGGAAACGAGCGAGCTTATTCTTTTCGTTGACATGCACGGGTAGTGGCCCGTGCTGCATTAGGAAGCTGGGTGGATGAATGGAATCGCGAAGGGGCTCAAAGAATTTGTGATAGAGTGCCTCCTTCGCTGTAGGGCGACGACTTGGATCGATATGCAGCAGACTCACCAAGAAGTCATAGAAGTCAGTCAACTCCCCTAGGCTTGGGTTGTCATCAGAAGGCTCTGCGTCACCACGCCAACCTGCAAATACAATTTTCTTCAGTGTAAGTGCCGTTCGAACTGTCTCCACAGACTTGCGTGACGTCGCATTTCCGGGCCATCGGATCTTAAAATCAACAGGACGAATCAACTCATCCGCTGAAAGGGTCGACTTGGAGCGTGATCGTGCCTTTGTCCAATCGCGCTTCTCCTCTCCGTCGGGATCATCCCAAATGCTTGGATCAAGTCCATCGTAGAAACTTCGGCTGCGACTGCGGCTGCTAGGACTTGAGCTGCGCGAGCGGCTATAGTCAGACGACGAATGTGATCGACTAGAGACTGAATGGGACCGAGAACTAGATGATCGAGAGCGATCACGATGTCTGTATCGGTAGCTCCTAGAACGCTCGCGATGACATGCCCGTTCTTTAGCCCAGCGTCTGTGCTTGTCATAATCCCTATAGTAATCAGCACTTCGGCTTCGTCGACGGTAAGCGCCACGGCTTGCGCTACGGTTGCGGCTACGACTGCGGCTTCGACTTCGACTTCTCGTCCACTCTTCTCTGCGGCTTCCATGATAGCGTCGATCTCTGCCATAGCTGCCGGCACGGTAACGATGCGAATCCTCATAGTCACGCTCGCGATCCCGATTATCACGATACCTCGTTCCATTGTTACGTGACCTGTCGGACTCGTGGCTTCGGCTCCTGCGACGATCCCGGCTTCTACTGCGATTGTAGTAGTCTTGACGGTAGTGGGACGATTCATAGCGACTACTGCGACGAGAATCGTCATACCCTCTGCGTCCCCGCGAAGAACTTCGACTGCGGCTTCGGCTTCGACCTGACCGGCGCTTCGTCCCACGATAATGGTCGTCACGATCCGACTTATACCTGCGATCTCTGCTTTCGGTGCGATTGCGGCGATGGCTATGACCACGGCTATGGCTGCGGCTGCGCCGTGAGCTGGATCGACCTCGACGATTCTTGTGAGGAGATTTGTGCTCAGTCTCCGGATGTTTACCCTTAGAGTGTGAGGTCATTTTATCGCGGGCACTGGGATCTTCAGACGCATTCCTCGAGCCACTAAACACAGACAAAAGACTCTTAGCAGAGGAAATCAGCGAACTAGCCGTGCGGGTTAGGACTGAACCTGATGCGGGAGACACGGAATCCGACTTAGGGACGCTATTGGAACTCTTGCCACTTGATTTCTCTTCGCCCCTCTGGCCTCCTCGGTAGCGTTGTGGATGATCGGTCATACTACTAGCATCTGGGCTCTCTGAAGTTGGATACACACCCAATGCCGCTTGCCCCATACGGAGTGGAATTTGCTTTTCGAGCACATGTTGAATGAGCGCCAGATGCTCAAGATCATCATGGGTGTTGAAGAGCTGTTCACCTGAGAAGAGCTCTGCAAGAACACAGCCGGTTGACCACAAATCTGAAGCATAGCCCCAACCTAGACCCAGAATCACCTCGGGTGATCGGTACTCACGAGTGTTAATGATTTTTGGATGGTGCTGATGCGGGAGGGTTGCACCACCGAAGTCGATCAGCCTCACTTCGGTCGACTTGGGAAACATATATGGCTTTCGCAAAGAGGCTGCTTTGTCAAACGCTTGCTTTGCTTGCTCAAGTTCGCGATGAGCTTCTTCGTGTCCATGTCTTCGGAGTTCTGCCGCTCGCCTCTCATGCTCCATTGCCTTGCTAATTTGCTTGGCATAGGATTTGGAATAACTCAGGGAGTGCTGCTCACATGCAAGACCTTTAACATGCATGGGTTCGGTATTTGAGTAGTCGGATTCGGAATTGACAAGCAACACGTTCTCTGGCTTGAGATCCGTGTGGACGATACCTGCTCGATGGCAAAAAGCGACAGCGATAAGCATCTGGAAAGCAAAGCTCCTCACGTCCTTCAAGCGGAAGCCTCGGTAACGATTCTTCTTGAGATAGCTGTACAGCGAAGAACCGAGGGGTTCAAAACCTATCGCAACGTGTCGTTGACCTCCGTGTTCGATGTGATCTTTAAAGAACACGCGTACGCATAGACTTTCGCGCTTGGGATCAGCGTTCGCCAAAGATTGAAGGATGTTATACTCAACTGTGGCTGATACACCATATCGAGGCACTGCTCGTACCACTTTGAGCGCGAGGCGTCTAGGATGTCCGAATTTATGGTCCGTCGAGTTGTCACCGGGGTGCTCCAGATCCTCGACTTCCAACACGGTTCCGAATGTGCCTTGTCCAGCCAGCTTAATAATTTTGTACTTCCCTGCGATGATATCCCCAGGCTTGCAGTTAATACGACCCTTGCGATCTTTTTCGCTGAAGTGGTCGGACTCATCACCATCTTTCTCGTCCTCCTTGTCGGATGAGGATAGGACAGAGGTCGATGATGATGATGAAGCCGAGGTCCGTGAGCTTGACCGTGTGGTGCTGGACCGCTGAGACGATGGCGAAGCCTTGGCTTGGTTGCCTTCCGAGGCAGCTGCGTGCGTCGATGCCGCTGCTTCCTTACTGAAGTTAGAATTTGAGTCAGTTCGCGAGTTTAGTCTCAGGGGCTGAGCTCGCTTGACATGTCCCGTAATCTCGAGATCCGGGTCACATGACGTCGTGGTCGTGCTCATAGCTGCAGGGTTGCTGTTGTTACCTTTGCCACCACCATTGCCGCTGCTACCAGCGTCAATGCGCAGCCGGTCCGCGTAGGGTAGCGCGTGTGCTGTCGACATGCTTTTTTCAGATTCCGTTAGCTTGCGTTCCACGCGCGATTCTCCGTCCATATATTCCTCTGTTCAGGACAGATAAGGTCGAGGCCGTTGTGTAGTGCCGAGTGACACTAAGTTACAGAGCTGTTAGGCACGAGCCACGCCGATTACCCTCCAAATGGGTCTCCCCGCAAGGGTCCGTTGATCGGGTAGGACCGAGGAGTGGAGATGAGGCGAAAACGCCGCGGGTTCGACCGTTGGTGTGGGATAAGACCACTCGCGTTCGACACACCAGTGCGGTACAATCCGGAAAACGATATTTTATAGCCGGAATGACCTCAACCACCTGCGGTTTTAACTTGTCGCACAAACCGTAACTCAAGTCAAAAAAACGCTCCAGAGGGTTCTTCCGTGCCGATCTCCTGAGTATGCAGTCAGGGTGGCCAAGGATATGCTTAGGAGCGTGTCCTACTCCCTGCTCTTTGTGAGGGAACTGCCTTAAAACTGGACCTTGCCCCGCTCGCCCGGTACCCCAGCGAAGGACACCTGAAGAGGACGCTTGTAGACCGAAGTCTCAGAATTACACATGTAGTGTATCTCACGAGGTTCGAAGTGTCTCACGCATCTAACCCTGAAACTCGTTATCTCCCGCGTATAGGAACATCATCATGAGTGCAGATGCAACTGAGTACCTCTCGGGAACGTACGTAATGATACGATTCTACAATCCGCTTGGTATGAGCCATGTGCCTTTGTGTCGTGCATGATGGCCCGCAGACCGAGCACGCATGCCTTGCTCACGAGCACCCGTGTGTATCCGACTTTGAACCTTCTAGTGTCGTCTCAAATGTCGTGCTTGACGAGATCACCGAAGAGGTGAAGAAGATCGTTGCCAGTGGCCTGCCTGCTCCCAAGTTGGACGTGATTATCGTCGGAGACAGGAAGGACTCAGCAACGTATGTACGCATGAAGGAGAAGGCGTGTGAGCGTGTTGGTATCCTGCATGAGACCCACCGTCTCCGTGCGTCCATCAGCCAGGAGGAGCTTGCAGAGTTTGTCCGCAGACTAGGGCAGGATAGCAAGGTCCATGGTATCTTGTTGCAGCTTCCGCTTCCGGACAACCTCTTCGCGGACCCTATCATCGAGCTGATTCCACCTGAGAAGGACGTTGATGGCTTGACCACCGCAAACGCTGGTATCCTTTTCCGCGATGGCTACAAGGCCCCTATGATTCCTGTACGTTGTGCCGCGTCCCAAGTGAGATTGTTACGATCGCATGCGTAATGCGTTACCACCTCTCTGCTTCACGTCTGGAGGCACTGTAGGGTTAAGGAGATCCCCAGCCTATCTGTTCCCAATTCAGCAACATCCACCCTAACTGATCGCTGGTCCCCCTCCACACCATTGTCTAGTGCACCCCCCTTGGCTGCATCAAGCTCCTTGAGCACTACAAGATCCCTATTGAAGGCAAGCAGGCTGTCGTCATTGGTCGCTCCAACCTCGTTGGCAAGCCTGTTTCACTCTTGCTCCAGTCGTTGAATGCCACCGTTACTATGTGCCATTCCCGCACTGCCAACCTCCCAGAGGTCACTCGTCAAGCGGATATCGTTGTGGCCGCTGTGGGTCGCCCCAACTTCGTTCAAGCCTCGTGGATCAAACCCAACGCCACCGTGATCGACGTTGGTATCAACCCCATCCCTGATCCTACCAAGAAGTCAGGTCAGCGATTGGTCGGCGACGTCAACTTCGAAGAAGTCAAGGAGGGTATGTTTTGCGCACGTTGGATGCCTCGCTGAGTGTTAAGGAGTTGCTTTGTTCGCCCACTTCGCCCTCACTATACATACTTCCCTCCACTAACCGAATTCCCCATACCTCATTCTCACTCTGTAGTCACCAAGTCCATTACTCCCGTTCCCGGCGGTGTTGGTCCCATGACTGTCGCAATGCTCATGCGCAACGCTCTCTCCGGTTACTACCTTTCCGTTGCTGACAACCTCCGAGCCAAGATCAAGGCGGCTCCCGAGACGTTCAAGGCAAAGGTCGAAGAGGCCAAGGCCGAGGATCTCTCCGAGGGCCATGCTTGGAAAAAGCTCCACGGTGCTCTGGTAAGTAGCGTGGCCATTGTCTCGTTGTCATTGTTTCGTTGCCATTACTTTCCAGTCATCTCGAGATAGGAGAATAATGTGGCCTCACAGGTGCAGGGTGTCTTGCTAGTGGCACTGAGACGTCGCTCGTTTTGCGAGCCATCTCTTCAATTGCGTAACACGGGCCTAGACTCGACTAAATATGTTTCGTAGTCGCTGCAGTCTGCAATTCACATGATGCTCCCCTTACCACCTTCACAATGTTCGACTGCTCCCTTCCTTCCGCTTATAGAATGCGTTCGCTGGCCTCTCGCTGCCTGTACCCGTGATCGAAACAATGCTCAGCCGTGTTGGATGCAAGAGCTCGCAGGCTGAGAATGTTGAGGAATTCACCAAACTTGTGTTGATGTAAGACATAATATTAGACAGGAACTTCGTCGCATCCAACCGATTGAGAGAGTCGCAATCAGTCTCCACCCCACGTAAGTCCCTTCCCGCCGCCATCGCTGCGTTAGCACTCACCATGTTTAAGTCCTCGAATAAATTCATGTTGGTTAATAAACGGCACGTGAACACTATGCTCGCAATCCGCAGGTTCTATCCGATGCCAGGGTGTGGGTCTCAAATATACATTCCCGTTGGGCTATGGTCCCGGGCGTATCTATTGTTTTGTACGGACAACCGGACTGCAAACCCCAGCTGAGGACCCAGTGGTCCTCTGGGCTAACGGCTGGGAGGCCACGGCGGGGGTGCTGGAATATGTTGATTCACGGAGGAAGGGGTGCTGAAATGGAGGAGTTTTCTCTGAGACAGAACATCGGAAAATGTGGGGATTAGCCGCGTTGCGTGAGTGCATTCTGGAAGCGGATAGGTGTGCGCGCTAGATGACGTTTCCCACTATGATTATATGCCAACTTGGCTCCTCTACACCTCCTGGTATGGGGCACTTTTCGAGCCAAAGGGAGATATTAGTGAGACCTCTGAGTTGAATCGGGTACTTCAAGTCGCTTTTTAGTGATACCAGCAAGGCTCAGCGTGGATTATATTGATACAAGGCGATGTGTCGCGGCCTCATACGCCCGTCTCGACCGGAACCCAGTCACTCACCCGACCCCACACCCTTGTTCCGGCGCTGATTTGTAGGACGGAAATATCTTCCTTCCTTAGGGACAGTGCGAGGGAGAGAGGGAGCAGGTTAGATCGCTTGATCCAACGCTCCTCCTGCATAGTGCGTCGCGACCACCTGTGTCTTGGACCCAGCTCTTCACGCGGGGTTCGGTTTTCGGGTGTGCGTGTTCGCCAGGGTCTCAGAACTTGCCCCCCCAACACTTACCACGCTCGCCGTGTTGTTTGAATAGATACATCGTCGCCGTGTGCTTTCAGTGCCAGTTGAAGCGACTTCACGCATTTGAATAGTCCTTACTTGCGGAGTACCGCAGGCTGAGACGTCACCGCGATGAACTTCAAGCAGCAGAGTGTGAAAACACCCTACCAGATCTTCGTCCATGTCATTGAAGGTCGTGGTCTCGTTGGCACCGACGAGACGCACATGTCGAATGCGTACGCTCGTGTTCGACTAGGCCCCTCGTCTGGACTTTCGTTTGACACCGACGCGAAGTGGGAAACCACGACCGCAGTCTGGAATTCGCAACATGTCTTTGAGGATGTGCTGCTCACCGATGACGAGCTGAGGAAAGAGAAACTCATGATTTCCGTGTATAATCGGAATGACTTCCAACGTGATGAGCTGATTGGTTCGCTGGAGTTCTCGCTTACACACATTCTACGGCAAAAGGGGTGTCAGTATGATCGAAAATGGTTCCCGCTCACCCTGCCGGAGACACCCGCACAGATTCGAGGTAACCTGATGATCTCGTGTTATGTTTTACGACCTAATACCGAGGCGCCACACACTGAAGAACGCAAGGAAGATGAAAGCATTGTGCTGGCTGAACCAAAATATCCCGATCGTGCTTACTATCTCCTCAATGTGCTCATCTACTGTGGTAACCATGTTTTGGAGAACACCCAGCTGCCGTTGGGTGGTGAACGAAATCCGTTTGTTACGGTGAGGTTTAACGGCAACGTAAGTCAGACAGCTGTGCAAACGAATACCTCCTCACCCATCTGGAACACAAAGATCAGCCTACCATTCAGCATGCCCTTGACTTCCGAATCGATCGAGTTACAGCTCTGGAATTCCGTCACAGGCCGTCCCGCACAGCTCATCGGTGAAGAGGTTTTTAACTACTACAACCAAGATCTTGCGTACAAGCCTTGGGGACCTCGATGGGTCAACTTCTACTCTTCAGAGTATCGTTCGACCGAGATTTCTTGGTTTGGTGGACTCAAGGAAACCCTCGACACTGCGACTGGCTCAATCGTTGTTCCAAGCGAATATGTCGGTCGTGTGCTCGTTCGCATGTCCGTAACGGCAGTCGAACCTAGCAATCAGCGTCTTTTGATTGGTCCTTGCAACCCGGTCTCCCCACCGCCACAAGTGGAGTACTGCCTTGATCTCCTCCTTTACCGTTCAGCACAACTATCAATCATGGGTGGACAGGCGCAAGTACAAGCAACCTTCGGTGATCGCCGTGCAACTTCACCCCCGCGCTACGCTGTCCCAGGTCATGCCGGTATGTTTGAGTGGACTCAGCCGATGGAACCTGTCCTGCGAAAGCAAGATCAGGCGCCTTCCCCAAAGGATCCTCGCCGCTTCACAATCCGTGTGCATGGTCCCGCAGATGTTGAGCAGCTCCACGATATTATTCTCCATGTATTCCACATCGCCGGTGCAGCAACTCGAAAGATTGCCTACCTGCGGTTCAGCCCACGCCAATTGATTCCTACTGGTCGCGTAGATTCGTACTTTGTCAACGGTCAGTATGCTATCTCGCGGTATGGTGTAGTCTCTGAACGTACACGGACGGCGATGTGGGCACCACGCTGGTACACTCTGAATCATGTGACTCCCAACCCAGATCGCCCCCATGAGGTCGCGGGTATGCTCCTCATGTCCGTAGGCCTGGGTACGCTCGAGACGCGCCCGCAGGTGATCCCCCCACTCCAAGTTTCGCCCAGCCCAACCCCATTCGTGTTGAGATGTTACATCTACTACGCAGCGCACCTGCCTGCAGCAGATCCCACAACTTCGAGCTCGAACCCTTACCTGGTTCTCCAGTTTGGCAATCGCGAGCACACTACTAATACGATCGAAGATACCGTCTTCCCATACTTCTGTGAATGGGTTGATCTCGGACCCGTGGCATTTGACAAGAGACACCCCCCTCCGCTCACATTGTGGGCCTTCCATCGTAGTAGCGGATTGGGTGTTCCTGAGGTGATCGGTCGATCAGACATCAATGGCAAACACATTATGGCCAACTCCCCATATGTCCAGCGCATTGCTGGTCGCCATGGTGGTCGTAATCATGAAGCTCGTGTGTACCGCTACCCACTCTATATCGACGCTACCGAGAAGGGCGAAATCGAGTTCCAACACCTACAAGATGGACTCGAAGGTGAAGGTGGATCACGACATGGTAAGCAGCGCCGAGGTCGGAAGGAGCGAGTTAATGATGCTAAATCCGAGCATGGTGGCGATAATGAGCGCCCCTACGTGCTGGCCTGCTTCGAATTCGTTCCTTGGGACGCCGCATATCGATCCGCCCAGAGATATAAGCAATACCCTCTAAAGAAGGAGTGGAGTCGATCGGTGGAAGACTTGGATGAGGATGCACACAAGCAACGTCAGCGCAAGAATGTTGAGGAAACCGAGGATGCTGTTGAGGGTAAGATGGATGAAGCCGAAGCAATGCTTCTGGGCGGAGGCGAAAGCGAGGTTCTCGAAGTTGACACTTCACAACCCGGGGTGGTGACTTCTCGAGGCAAGAATCACACCGCAGAAAAGGAGTTTGATCCAGAAAATGCAGTTTGGGCTCCACGCACGCGCGACATTCTGGCCAAACTCGAAGTTGTTGGTTTGCGTAACATCAAGAACTGGAAATTCTCGGAAGATTCGAATGTTCAAATCGAGTTCACCATTCCGAATCTCCCCAAAATCGCGAGAGCGCGTAAAGACCCCAAGATACCCGAGAAAGAGCTTTACTTTACCTACGTCACCCCGGCGGTTAACAAGCCCACAGGTACTGCGATTCAAGTCCTCGATGGAGAGACGTGGGAGCCAATCCCAATTCCTTTACGCAATCCTTCAGGTGTCGTCATGAGGATTCGCGCCTGGCAGAATGATGCCATGGGTCGTACATTGATTGGTGTTTCGCACCAACCATTGTACTCCGAGCGTACGATGCACATCCCAGGCGCGTATGATTGTGAGTATTACGAATACCGAGGTTTCTGGACCCTTGCAGAAGAAGAAGCAGCCGCTGAACAAGACGAACGGGCCGAAAAGGACAGTGAATCTAACAACGCCGAGAATGAGGACAAGGACGGAGCAAATGATGATGAGGTGCAACTCGGAATCGGAGGGGGTAATGAAGCAGATAGTGAAGCGGCTCGAAACGCAGAGCTCCGCAAGTCACTCGAAGGTATCATTGACTTCCCTGCCGATCCCGCCGAGGAGGCCGCTCGTCGTGCACGCGAAGCTGCAGAGGCAGTCGCTAGCGGCACTGCTCAATCTGCAGAAGAGCAACAGCGAATGGAAGAAATGAAGCGCAAGGCCGATGAGGTTGCCCAGCAGATTGAGCAGCAGCGTCAAGATGAGGCACGTGAGAAGTTGAGTAACTTCGCGTACCGCGGAGACTTCGACCGACAGAACCGCCGTATTGTGAACCTTGACGAAGACCAGCTCAACACATATGTTGCGCCACTGTTCGCGAAGACTCTATCGAAGTCTGCGAAAGCAGCAGCAGCCGCAGCAAGCGCTCAGAGCGCAAATCAGGATGAAGAAGAGGACGAAGAGGAAGACAAGGATTTGGGACAATCAGATATGAAGGTGTTCGATATGCCTCATTCGGTTGTGCTGAGGGCGGGTCGACAAGTCGGATTTTCTCATATGAAACACACGTTGCTTCAGGTTTCAAGGGATCTTGAGTGGCGTGAAACCGGTCTTGTTCGCTTCTACTTGACCACCTGTATTGTACGCTCTCCGGACACCTTGTTCGAAGACAAACAAAAGCTCGCGGCGGATAACCACCTGCAGTGGCTGATTGAGAATGTCTATGGTCAGAAATTCGTAACTCGTGTGTATGTGTATGAAGGACGCTACCTCGCGCCACATGAAGACTTCTTCTCGGGTGGACAATCGGTTAATCCCTACCTGGTCGTTTCCAACTCGCCTGATCCAGACGAGAAGATTCAGTCACGCGATAACTGCAGGTATAATACCATTAATCCGGACTTCTTCCAAGTCTTCCAGTTCTGGAGCACCGAATTCCCCAAGAATCATGCAGTGGAGGTTGCCGTTTGGAGCCGCAATACGGTGACGAACGACGATTTCATTGGTTCCGTTATTCTGGACGCTGAAGATCGAATCATGCGTAACAAGCTTCGAGGACGCAGCGAGTTCCATACTCTTTCAACGTCTGTAACTCAACTGTCCCAAGGTAAGTTGCGCATTCGTATGGATGTGATGCCCGAAGCGACCGCACGTCGAGTGGAGGCAGACATCTTGCCCAACCAAGATCCAGCTAAGTACGAGCTCCGTTTGGTCATTTGGAACACCCGCGATGTACGAATGCCTGAGGAGAAGGATCGATCCAAGGATGTCGATCAGCAGCTCTATGTAACTGTGAACTTTGACGGTATTCGAGGTAAAGATGATGTGCGCCAAACAGACGTTGCATGGTCATCGGAAGGTGGCTCTGCAGATTGGTTCTGGAGAATGGTGTACGACGTGCACTTACCTGCCCAGATGCCGCGTATGAAGTTCTCAATATGGGATAAACGTGTGTTTGGTCCTTCCGAAGGCATTGGTGAAATCAACTACAATCTCAAGCCGCTCTTTGACCAAGCGCTGCGTGATAAGAAGCCGCGTACACATAAGCCACAACACTGGGTGCCTTTCTTCCATCCCAACTACCCAGGAGTGCAGATGGGAGAAATCTGCATTGAATTCTGGCTTTTGACTGCAGATGAAGCCGCAAAGCAACCCGTTGGTCGCAATGCTCAAGACGAGCCCAACCTCGATCCCGTTTTGCCTGTTCCACGACGCAATCCACCCCCCTGGAACGTCGGTACTCGAGCGATCCAGTTCATTGAAGGACGTAAGAAGTTGATCATGATACTTATTGCGCTCGCAGTGATTATTTTCCTTGTTCTCGCGTTCCTCTTCGTTCTTCGGCAGTAAGACTAGCCATGTGTGAAACCATGCGTCAGAGATCTCGACATTAAGTCCTCTCTCAAGGAAACTAGCCCTTTATGTTGGTTCTATCATGCACACGCCTCCCACGTGGCCGTCTGTAATCATACTCGCCCTCTTGCTTACCCCATAAACTTAGTGTTTCCATAGTTCTGGATGTATCTCGAATGCAATGTAGTGTTGCAGTTAATGCTAATGCTAATCGATGTATTGTACATGTGTGGTACCGACTGAACTCGTCATTTACCACTTGGGCGCTTGGAACATAGGTGCATCTTGTGTGGCCAAAGATCTGAACTTGGTCTTAAACAAAACCGAAGTCGCTTCACCTCCAATAAATTTCAGACGAGGTGTTGCATCTGGTTGACAGGAATCGTGGCAAACACTGTAAAGTTCGTGTGCCACTGGATTAAACTCTGGGTAAATTGAAACATGACGATGAAATAGCGAGTCAAGCTTCGCGACAAGTACTTTTTGCGCACGAATAGAGTGAGCCGTAATGGCGTCGCTTCGATTCTCCGCGAAAACCTCCGTAGAGTCCTCGGAAGATGGTTGTTCCGATGCTGAAATTGTACAGAAACTGGGTAGTTCTAGTAATGAGCTGCTCATTTCATCAGCTGATTTTGAGGAGCACAGGATTGCACGCGCACGTGCGATATCTGGAGGACGGAGCTGTCCTCCACCATTTAAGCAGCCGGACGGGCATGCCATTACCTCTACGTAGTGATAGCTCTGACCACTTGAGGTAGCGCCTAACGCTGTCTTGCGTACACCAGTGGACTGTGCCATGCGTGCCAGGGCTACATTAGCCAAGACACCTCTCGGCAAGTTGCACTGTCGAACTACGTTTTGAATGTTCCTGAAGCCGTACGCCTGACCGAACCACAGTAGGCAGAGGCCAGTGGGGATTCGTGCTTCGTAGTTACTGGACACGCTAGTTTCCAGTTGTTGTGCATTGGGGTGAGGCTGTTGCTGTCGAACATACTGAATACGATGCGCTAATTTCGTCCAGACTCCATGGCTCCAGTGGTAGCTTGACTCCCCAGCCGATTCAACTTGATCGAGTGAGAATAACCTACGAACCTCGGGATTGCTTAGAATCGACGATGAAGGTGCCTGTTGAGCCAGCTTCGCTAGGATGGATACGTCATCATGTGAGACACCAAGTCGCATATTTACGGCTCCAGCTAATCCAGTCGTGATCGATGCCTGCTCCTCAGCCTGGAGCCGCGTGCTACCATCCTCAGAAAACTGAGTTCGGCAACCGGCTTTTGCTCGCCACTGGCTGTACTTCACACCCATCTGGCCGTTCAGTTTCGTTAACCTTTGAATTAGATCTGTGGAAAGGGCGAGTCCTGGAAGAAGGAACGCGCAGTCTTTTCCAAGTAATAGATATACACCGACAGCCTCAAAGTCTTCTTTACATTCGGTGAGTTGGACGGATCCAACGTATTCGAGGGAAATTGCACGCATGTCTGAATTAGAGCTCATTAGCCAACGCAGTGGAAGGGAAAACCGCGAGTCTGTGATGCTTGCTGTCTCCAGCAATCCGAAGTGCTGAGAATTTGTGACTACTCCAAACAGGGTTGTTGCTGTGTGACGGAATATGGTGTCTGCATATCCTCCGCTCGCGCCAGAACCTGGAGTTCGGTAATATGATGACACTGAGAGTGGATCATTCTTGACATCGTCATCTGTCGTGGTCGTATTAGATGACGAGAGGTGGGCAAAGGTCTTTGATGATTCTACCCACGCCAGTTGCTCAGTGACTTCGGAGAGTGCCAACTCGGACGAAGAGTCTGGCAGCGAGGTGATCTGGGTAGCATGCTCGGTCGCGCGCCATAGATCAGCGAATGATGCAATTCCGGGTGGAAGGAGCTCAAGGAAGTTACTATCTTCGGACAGAGACTGAGTCATTTGTTGACTCTGGTCACTTGTGTTAGAAGCACTTGCAACCGAGGAAGTATTGCCCAATAGAATATCCAGCATCTCAGTTGTTGCAATCACGACGTCAACGTCCTTAATTTTCACTTGTCCGTCTTGACCGTCAGAATCTACTTTAAGATACGTAACGAAATCATCTCGACTTGCCTCAAGTTTCTTATCAAAGCATGGCATAACTGCGACGTGGAAAATTTTGTCAGTACGCCATCGTGTGTTGTGTGCCTGGAGTTTGGGAATAACGCGCTTGATAATAGCACCTAGAATTTGCTGCGGGGACTTGACCTGGCTCATGTGTTCGATAAGCTGTGGTGGCTGAGTTTTCTCAGCGTAGCAAACCCATCCTGGGCACTCAGACGCGAGAAGCGGTAATTGAAGCACTGACTTGGTTGCCGGTGCCAGTGTGGTATAAAGTGATGAAGCAGGCGCTCTGCGTGGCAAAACCGATGCAATGATTTCTCCCTGGCTTGATGAATCTGTTCTAGAGTCGCTGCCTTCACTCAGCTTGTGGAGATACTGCACTAGAAACTCGTACTGTGCCTCAAGCAATGCAATGTCTGCAGCCGTTGTAGTATCCAGCACAAGGTCCACTCCAATAGCGCGAAGGAAAAGGGTAAGACGCCTCGCGAAGACCTGTTCGTCCAGACCCAGTGCGTTGCTTAGGGAAACACGCGATTGAGGGGACAAGCTGAGGATGCAAGTTTCGAACTCTAGACCAGCGTCTGCTGCATCCATTCGCTGTGATTTGACGGCAGGTTCAGACAATGAGTCGGTTCCCATTCTATCTTCATCCTGTACAGATGGAAGATCACCGCGTCTGCGCCGGATCCTGCTAAGGATGCGGAGGAACTCGACCTTTGATTGCAAGCCAATTAAAATCGTCTCCGCGGATGTGACGCATCCTGAACATGCGAGACAGTCTGTTAGGGTGATACTCGCGGTTTCCGTGCCATCTTCCGATTTAGTCGTCCTGATCTGAGCAAAGTTGGCACCTGGTACAACAGAGGCTAGAGGCTGTGGCACGCTCGAAGCCGTCGACGTACGATCAGTCAACTCAGCCGTGTCTGCAGAAAAAATGCTCGGCTTCATCTGCAAAACACTGGATTTTGCATCTTGCGGGCTTGTTGGTTTCTTCACATCGGCTACAATCGAGGTGGACATAGTTTTAGCCTCGTTGTCTTCATTTGAACTGGAGGCGATGGGTTTGGGCATCCGCGAGACCTTGCCTAACAGGCCACGACTGGGACGAACAACCGAAGGTCCAGAACTCATCGTTTGGCCTTGATGCTTTTCGCTGTCATCCACTTGGATTCCGCTAATCGTGGTGGGTCGTTGGTTTTGATGCTGATGTGTTTCTTCCTCATTTACGGCTACCACCTTCCGGGAACGAATCGGAAACCGTTTCAGAGCCGTGGTTGAGTTGCTGGTGGCCGTTGTTGCAGCAGATGATATCGCCACAGTGACCATGCTCGATTCATCATCATCTCTGTAGCGCTGAGGCGAGAGCGCATCCTCAGTCTGGTCAGCGAGCACGAGTCGAGCCGAAGTTTGGCCGTCCGCCGAGTCACCAGCCTGTGTGGAGTCGTTTGTTTTCTTGTCCCCTGAGGAAGACGACGGCTGCATTAGCGGCAGTACACAATTCTGCGCGGGTGCAAGGTAGTCGTCGATGCCATCCGCGATTCGGACAGCGCCTGAGAAGGCCATGCGTTGGATAGGAGTGATAAACGGTGTAGACTAGTAGATACGTGTTAGATCTTTGATTTGACGCGTGATGTGGGGACCGAGGCCGAAGGGATCGCTTCAAAGTTGGAGCTGAGTTGGCCAATCCCGGATCGGACGTGTAGGGAGCGTGCGGTCCCTACTCTGGTCTAAATTCGGAGGCAAGGTAGGTGTAGCGTCGCGATGTAAGAGAAGAGACAGATAGTGGGTGTGAACGTAGTTCAAAATCATTACCCGGAGCTTCCGGCTCCCCACCACGACCCACGAAATTGGGCTCCGAAACCCTCGCGCAGTGGTACGAACACAGAGTCAGACAAAGTGCGCAGGGAATTAGGAGAATTTTCCGGGACGTCACGCGGCTCGGATGGAGTTGGCACGCGAGAAATGATTTATAAAGTTACTCGGTACTTGGACAATTCATTTGCTTCACAAGCGAAGCATCCGAAGCCGAGATACCGACAACTTTCCAGCGAGCAGAAATGTCCTGTGAATGTAATTTCATCCACCAGTTCTCGGAGAGATTGCCGCCAAAGTTTCTCGAACGATCCGACGAGAACTGCTGGGATATACGTGAGCGTCCATCCATCCTTCCTTCCTTATTGCCACCAGTCCGGCAGCGTTTTGCAGTGTTTTCACAAGCTCGACTCCTGTGATTGTTTATGCACGCAGGGCAGCCACCCTCAAGGTAAGGCGGATATAGATAAATTATGACAGTTTCGTTCGGACGACCGACGCTGTATCATGTATTAAGAGAGAGGAAGAACGCATCAACTTCGTAGAGCTGCTCAAAGAAGCTAGACTTGGCAACGACGGGGCAAAGCGATTGCGGCAAAGCGCCCCTTTCAGTACGCAATTGAGGCTTTTCCAGGAGATGAAAGTCGACGTAAATACTTCAGATAAAATTGATAAAGCACTAGGTCACGCAATCGGCAGCATCGAAAAGGATGAGCAGCTCATTCTGCCCACAAATCCGTAACTTGACGAGCTTGCAAGGGCTCTTGAACGTCGAATCCGATCAATGAGAAGGCGCGCCGACTCCAACAAGCTCAAAGGAATTCTGATTCCGCCACAATTTCACATGACCAGAATGAATTGTGGTCAGATCTTCTCAATCGGCTTGGAACCGTGAATCTCATTGCAAACACCCGTGCAGCAGCTAGGAAGTCCCTGAATCGAGCCCGTACTTGAGTGATCTCAACGCACGACTTACTATAAAGTCAGCTTCTCTAGTACTCGTCACCTAGGGGCCTGATCCGACGACAACAACCGGCAACAAGGAGAGCAAGAAGAACTCGTTCTCCACCACATTTCAACCAACAAACCAACGAACCAATCGATCGACATCTAAGCACACCTGCGCTACTACGCTTTCCTTAATGTCGCGTGCCATAACATACTCGGACTTTGAAGATCTCGAGCTCGTGTGCTTCGATAACAGTCGTTGTATCTTCGTTCGAATTGACTCGAATAGCTACTACCACAGTTGGGATCCTTTTGACGTTGGAACCGACCGCCGGTGGCAGATCGTCTCATATAATCCCCATGGTGTGTGGAACGTCCAATCCAACGGATACCTAAGATTCACGCACCAAAATGGGTACTTTGAGTACGACCCCGAGGGTGTGAACACCACCCTCAGAGAATGCTTGGTTCTAGGCCCCGGAGGGAGCGTCATTGAGCCCCTACACACTCTTCAGTTTGTTTATTTCAGGTTTCAAGGGCAGCTGAAGACCTCGGCGGGGACGAAGTGCAAGCTTAGTTCGGCCAACATGGAGCGGTGCTACGCATGGTTCCAGGCTCGGGAATGGAGAGCGGACCCTGAGGATTTCTTCGATCCGGTTGAGGATCCGGAGGGAGAAGGGATAGCTGCAGCTGAGGAGTCAGTTGCATTTCCTCCCGGAGATGGCTCTTCGGATGGAGCGCGGGATGATTTGATTTGACTTGATTTGATTTGAGAGTTGAGAGTTGAGAGTTGGGAGTAGAGAGTTGAGAGTTAAGTATTGATGATAAACTCCCGTATAGCTGGTTTCAATAAAGTGTTTGAAATCAGACTAATAAATTGTCTCATCTTTACACTTTATTAGGTTAAGTGCCGAAGAGCCAGGGTGTATGAAGGTACACCACCGAAAAACCCTCTTCACACTCTCACTCTAAATTCAAATGTACAGTCGTGTGGTGTGTTTCTCCCCTGATTCCGGACAGCTTAACCTAATCCGGTTAAATACAATTTAGCGTCTTCGTGCGAGAGTTTATCATGGTGTAGCTGGTGCATCACGTTCCTTCACACTCTCACTGGGTCCATCCCTTCCGTGGCTAGGCTAAATTCAAATTTACAGTCGTGTGGTGTAGCTGGTGCATCACGTTCCTTCACACTCTCACTCACTCTCACTGGGTCCATCCCTTCCGT